>CEPH01018047.1_pt1 | contig 38712 bp, 60 predicted proteins | sample 530571 | NCBI WGS metagenome assembly CEPH01 (sample SAMEA2620413, study PRJEB7988) | marine metagenome | biome: marine biome (ENVO:00000447); feature: surface water layer (ENVO:00002042); material: "saline water (ENVO:00002010), including plankton (ENVO:xxxxxxxx)" | depth 5 m | reverse complement strand
TCACCACCTGCCCCTACTGTAAAAACTTGATCATCTGCATTTATTCTTAGACCATGACTGAAATCAAATCTGTCAGCACTTGCATTCCATAAAATTGTGGCATCAGAAGAAGCACTGACTGCATCTTGGATTGTGATACCTGCACCATCAGCATTTGAAGAAGTGTCGCCACTACCGAAATTAAGGGTTATATTCTTATCTTTGACATCTAAATTAGTGGTATCAATAGTTGTGGTTGTACCTGAAACTGTAAGGTTGCCTGAGATCGTCTGATTCCCTGTTAGAGCTAAAGTTGTACCATCAAAGGTAAGATTAGCTTCCCCATTCAAAGAATTGCTTCCTGAAGCTGTTATGACCCTGTTATCTGACATATTGGTAACAGAGTTGATAGCACCTACACCAACCTGATTACCATTCCAAAAAAGTGTGCCTGAGTTTTGATAAAGTCTGTTTGTGGTTGAGCTTGGAGTATGATCTGCAATTAAGACATTTTTGAAAGCCTTACTTGCATCAATAACAGTAGTATCACCAACATGTAAATATCCATTACTATCTGCATCATCAATATTTAAACTTGAATCTAGTTGCGAACCATTGTGTCTATCAAGGGTTAATAAATCCACCAAATTGTAAGAGCCACCTGATGTTGTTGGAGCTTGTACAACTTTGAATTTTATTTTTGCAGATGGATTAGCTGAACCTAAACCGAACCCAGCAGTTCTGCTAGTCATATCAACAAACATTCCAGCAATATCTTGTTCAGTCGCTAAGTTTGCTCCTGTACCTGAATCTCTTAAATTTGTTGAAAATTTAATACTACCTGCATTTAAACCTGAATCATTAGTTTGTCCTTGTTTTCTTTGGTTAAATATGACGAGTTGTGGCAAGTTATCTGAGGTCGCCACATACTGATTAAATGTTTGTAACTTTGTTGTATGTTTGTTAAAGGTAATGCTACCTTGATTACCAGTTGTGGTATTTGACAAAATATCTTGGACACCTTCACCTGCTAAACCAACTAAATCACCAGTCAGTAAAATACCTGTACTTGAGAATGAGCCACCACCACCCTCACTATTAGGTGTTTGACCTGTATATTTATAGGAAACACTTTCGTTATCAGTTGTATTTCTGCTTATAACAATATCTTCGTTTCTTGGTTTTCTGCCCTCTTGATTATTAAATGCAGTATCATCAGGAGCATTAGTGTTTCCTGCTTGATTAAAGAAGAAGATACCACCACCGACACCCTGAAAATCATCATCTCTAATTCTGACAAAGTTACCTGAAACAGAACTTGATAAAGCAGATTCATTACCTGAATAATCTACTGCTCTGACCCAAAAGAAATAATTTGTGCCATAAACCAACCCATCTTCTACACCTGTAAAAATGGTAGATGCTTTACTTGGTTCTCCTGAAATAGTTGCTATAACAGTAGAATCATCTGTGGGGTTTGAATCAACAGTTTTTCTATATACTTTAACTGCTCTTAAATCTGTATCACTAGGATTTGTCCAAGTAACTTTAATTGTTGATGGCAGACCTGTAGAAGCAGAAAGATTTGTCGGCACACTTGGAGCAGTTGTATCTCCTGCAATTGTAATATTTCTTACAGTTGAAAAAGCACTAGAAACAGTTGATGCACTTTTGTGTCTGACCCTGACATAATACTGTGCACCTCTTACAGCATTTTCTATTCTGAATGTAGTTTGATCTGGTTCAACTAATGCACTTGATGTTGGTGTTCCAAATGTTCCACCCACTCGCCATTGAATCTCAGTTTGGAAAATAGATGATGAACTTGCATTTGTCCAAGTAACATCAACATGACTTTTGATCGTACCATTGTCATTTGTATTTCCTTGTGTCAATCCATTTGCTGCTAATGTTGGTGGTGAAATAATAATCAGACCATCATCAGATTGAGAATTTGCTGTGGTTGCAATGTAATCATTACTTGTATCAAAAGCGAAAACATTGTTATCAATTTCTTTCAGACCAAGTTTGCAAAATACTACAGGGTTTTCCCCACTTGTAGTTTCTGTATTCACAGAGAGAACTTCAAAAGTTTTTGCACTAAAACCTAATCTTTCGTTTGTAACATTCACATAGTTTCCAGGTACTAATTCAAGAAATTTAAGTGTTGTGCTTACTTCCAACATTTTTGTTCTTCTTTGATAATTTAAATTAAGTTGGCTTAATCTTTGTGCTTGAGAATCATTTGTAACAAATGGCATTTTGACTTCCATTTCTTTTTTATAATTACTTGAACTTTCGCCAGTAGGTGTATCTATATTTAGATAATTAACTGCATTACCACTTGAATCTTGACCTGTATTTCTGACAGCAGAATCGGTTGTTGTAAATTTATTATTAGCATCAACAAAAATTGGTTTGACAGTATTTTGTAATTTTCCCAATGCTGTGGAGTTTGTCATTTGGATTTCTGAGACTAAATCATCGTCTGTAATGGTCAGACTTGCTGTTTGAGCAACACCGACAAAGATATTGAATTGTCCATTGACATAAGTGACTTTACCAGCACAACTTGACAAAATACCACTCAAGGCTTCTGACCCTGCTGTACTTGCATTTAAAAAACCATTAGCTGTATATTTATTTTGGTTTGTACCTGAACTGTCAGCAATTTGCACTTCACAAGCATTTGCCGCACTAACAAAGTTACCAGCAGAAGAAGTATTATCATTTATCTCATTAAGTGAATCGTTACTTGAAATAGCTTTTAAACCATATCTTGTATCAGTAAGGTAATCTCTAACAATCAAAGCTGGATTATTTGTCCATGCTGTTTGTGAGTTTCTTGGGTCAAATACTTTTTTACCTTTAACTTGAAAACTTATTTCTGGCAAACTTGTAAGTTTTTGTTGATCAAAAACCATCTTAAAATGTACATAAGCAATCCCTTTTAAATCATGCTGATCTGTGAAATCTGTTTGAGCAATCGTATATGGATTCATTTCTTGGTTGTCAGCACCAAGACCTGATATGAACTGAATCAATCTACCATTTACATCTAAAGCATTTGGATTATCTGTATTTGTATATTTAACATTTGTGACTGTACTTACTGTTGCTCCATCAATTGTAGATGTACTTGCTGTTACTTCCTCTTTATTAATAAATATTTTTTCAATGCTCTGTATTTCATGTCCAGCAACTGCCACAATAATATTTAAATTTGAGTTATCAATACCACTTGCTTTTGCATAAATTATTGTTCCACCAACTCTCGTTTCTCCATAGATTATTTGTCTTGGAGCTATCCCACTTATTTTTGAAAGTTTTGAACCAAAGTTATCTGCTAACGGATTGTCTTGCTTTTTGGATAGTATGACACCTAATGTTGTTAAAACTCCTGCTGTAACAATCTGACCAATATTTGCTGCAAAAAAGCCACTAAGTGCAAATGAACCTGTAGTAATTATTGTGCTTATTGCTAAACCAACTGTTGCAAAAAGTGCGGCTTTTAATCCTGTTTCAAGTGCCTTAGCCATTTATTCTCCAAATTTGTTTTGCAAGATGTACTGGTTTTGGAATCATTCCTGAATCAGAGATTGCTTGAATATGTGTGCCATCAAAGATTCCAAGTAAATGTTCTTCCTCTTTGAAAAGGACAATATCACCAACATTTATATATGGTAATTTGATTTGTTTATATTTAAGTTTTTTAAAAACATTATTGATTGTTTGAGGGAAATTATCACCAAGCTCTGAAATCGCTTCTAAGGCACTCTTTTCATCAGACCAGCTTATCCCTTTGGGTATTGCTGTTTGATCAGTTACAGCTTCAATATATCCGTTTACATAGCGAACACAATCCCATTTTCCCCATGCAAATCCTTGATCTTGCACTTTTTTGAAATAATTGAATAAAATTGTTTCCCAGTCATTTTTCATTATTCTAATATTTGTCTTGTTTCTAATGGGTCATCACCACCAGAAGGCCCACCGCCTGAACCTCTTCCTGCACTTGTTGGCCCCCAATTTATCACTGCTTCTTGTAGAGCTTGAACAAAATCTAAACCTTTGTCACCAGCAAATAAGTTTTGCTGACTTGCTCTTGTATATCTCAAGTTTGTAGGTCTTGAAAAATCTATTAATCTATTTTCAAGCTCAACTGAAATTGTATTGGTTGATGGGCCATCTGATATTGACATATTCATTATTCTGCCTTTAAAAATAATAAAAGAACTTGCAACTTCATTGTTTCCTGAAAGGAAGCCCATGTGGATAATAACATGTCTGTTTTGATAATTTTCTGCTAAAGCTAGATCAATAATTTCTTCGTTCATGCCTGATAAGGCAAGTGACATACCAGTGCTTGAAAGCTCACTTGTGTCCTCAGTTGAACTGATACTCAAAAGATCACCAGCACCAAGATAGGTTTGACCACCCAAAGATAAATCTTGTGTACCATTCCAAATACGAATTGTGTCTGTATCAAACAAAAGTTGTACTGCAAAAAACAAAGAAGTTTTATCAGCTTGAATATTCTTTTGAATTTTTAGTTTGTCTGTTGCCGATAAATTGTCAAATCTACTAGCCATTAGACCACCTCAATACATGAAAAACTTATACCATAATTTGATACTTTGTCTGCTGACCAACCAACTTCAGGGCTTACCAATCTGAATAAACCTTTAGGATTTGTAAACACAGCAAAACTTCCATCTGCAAAATCTGCTCTTAATTTTGGTTCAATTCTAACTGAAAAATGATTCAAAGCACTTCCGCCTTGTGATGTTTCTGTCGCATCTTCTACTACTTGTACCAGTTGAACTGGATTTGTGGTTGTAGAACTTGTACCTTGAATTTGTAAATAATCGCCAACTTTAATTGTACCTGTACCACTATTTGAACTTGCTTCTAAAGATAAAGCTTCTGCTCCTTTTACATTTTGCCTTACTTTGCAACTAGCTGTACTACTCTCTGTCACTAAAGTTTTATCTGATGTAAATTGTGTATTAGTTCCTGCAATATTAGTAATTTTATGTGTCCCATTATTTTCAGGATTGACAGCTCCTGTAATATGAAAAAAATCACCCACAGCTAAACCTGTTAAAGCTGTACCAGCAGTTATAACTGAAGTGGTGGCATTGAAACTAAGAGTGACATTTGTATTATTAACTCTTGGGTCAGCTATTAAATGTGTTGTGCTGTAAGTGCCTTTGTTGGCTAAAGCATCAGGGTCTGCGAATTTAAAATAATTTTCTTGTCCTTTTAATTGCATCAAAAAAGATTGCCAATTAACTGCTGTTGATCTTCGCATTGGCGGTAAGGAAACATCTGCTGTCCAATAAACCCCATCAAATTCTTGAACTTTATATTTAAAACTAAAGGGTGAGCTTGTTATACCTTGTGCCCTTACAATTCTAAAACTACTTGTAACAAAGTTTGGGGTTGTTGGCATTGCTATTGTTCTAGGCATTTTGTAAAACTCCTTTAAGCACCTTGTAAAGCTCCTCTAAATCTTAGATTTCTTTCAGCACTTTCAGATACAGCAGATTTTGTTGCATCAGCTATTTGTGGCATAAGTTGTAAAACCTCATTTCTTACAGTAGCTTGAACACCAGTAGCAAAGTTTACAGACTGATTGACAACAACTGTTTGTCCCCCACCAAGTGCATTTCTTGTATTCATGTTGTTAAGCAATGTTCCACTGGCATGAGGTACAAATAATTCAGGCCCTCTTTCTCCTACAAGTTTTGGCATTCTTGAGTGCATTGCTCCACCCCCTGCCATTCCTACTGAACCAGACCCTGCACTTGATGTTTCAGGTGCTGGTGTATCATTACCAAAGTTACTAAATATACTATCTATGATTGGGTCAATAATTGACATTTGTATGAACGCCGCAACAACTTGATCAACTATCCGTAAAGCTAAATTTTTAAATGATTCCATTGCATCTTCACCACCTCTTAATGCTTGAACAAATTCATCAGCAATAGCCAAGCTTGATGCTGTAAGTGCATCTTCAAGTGCATCGCTAAATACAAATGCTTCTTTTTCACCCTCACCAAAAAAGTTAGAAAGTTTTTCTGCAGCTTCATCAACTGTTAAACCAAATTCTTCTCTTAAAAAATCTGCCATATCCTCTAATTTTTCTTTGAAAAATTCAGGGTTTTGATTTTTAAATTCCTGATTTAGTAGAGCTGTCGCATCTGTTGCTTTTGTAAGTGAATCAAATAATAATCTATCATCAACTGGTAACAATTCAATTTGTAGATTTCTCATAAAATCTTCTTCTGACATTCCAAATATAGTTTTGAAAAATTCTGATCTGAAATCAAATTCTGCTGGATTGATTCCGAGCATTCTAAAATAAGTTTCTGTTCCTCTAAGCATTGTTGGCTCTGCTTCACCAAATACTGTTTTTTCTAAGTCTAAAATTGCATTCTTTCTGAATTCAACAAAATCACCTTCCAATTTGTCAAGAACATTTTTTAAACCACCAGCTTCATTAATGATTTGTTGTATTGTTAGTTCAGGTGGTTTTATCTTTTTAAACGCATTTGCTAAATCAAGCACTGAGCCTGATAGTCTTTTTACTGGGTCAATTGTAACTGTTATATTATCTTCTACTGCTTTACTTTTTTCTGCTAATGTATCTCCTTCTTCTGCTGTTTCTTTAAATGCTAGACTGAGTGCTCCATAAGCTGCTGTACTTGCTGCGGCAATGATTCCAGTATTCACAAGAATTGAAACACCTCTTGTTTGAATCGCTTGTAAAATTGATTGAGCTACTGTCAAGTTTTGTATAACTTGTGATAATGCTTTAAATGCAGTTGTGATTGTTCCAATATTTGCTATAACCGCTGCAACACTTGCACCGATAAGAAGTGATAAAAATACTCTTAAATTTTCAATAGCAAGAAGTATAGGTTCTGTTAGTAGTTTGAGAGCACCTGTTAAAACCACACCGATTACATTTGCTACACCTTTAGCATTATTTAAAATAGCGGCTAATCTTCTTGAAAAACTTGTGAGAGCTTGAGCAAAACCACCATCACCAATTGCTACAAAGAATTCTGAAATTGCATCTTGTAAGTTTGATATAGCACCTGATAAGGTATTTGCTCTTTCTGCAATAGCTGTTGGAAATTTTTCTCTTCCAATACTACGAAGAAAATCTATAACAGCACTACCTGATCTATCAATTGTTGTTGTGACACCATCAAAGGTAACAGTAATTTTATCGCCCTGTTGTCTTGCAATTACACCAAACTGTTTCAGCATTTCCATCTCACCAGTAGTAGCATTAAAAGCTGCTTGAGCAAGGTCAGTAATTGATTTACCCATACCAGCGGCGAAGTTACCAAAATCTTGTAATACTCCTGCTGTTGGCACTACCCCAGCTTGTTTTAAAGTTATAAATGCTCTTGCTACTTCATCAATTTGGAATGTGGTTCTGCTTGTAAATTCTCTGATAAGATCAAAACTTAATGCGGCATTTTTCGCACTTCCAGTTACTGCTCTTAATGTTGCTTCTAAATCTTCAAATGTTCTTATCGTATTAACAATATTTCCAAGAACAACCCCAACTCCTAAAGTTGCAAGAACAGCACCTACTTGTTTTAAACTATCACCGACACTTTTGGATTTTTGTTTTGTTTGATCTAATTTTTTATTAACATCTGCAAGACCTGCTTTAAGTTTTGCGGTTTCTGCTTTGATCTCAATTAAGAGTGTATCAACAGTTTTAGCCATCAGTCAGGGTACAACTCCTGTAATTCGGCAAGTCTGTCTTTTGTCATTGATTCCGTTTTTTGTCCACTTGTATTGAACTCAATAAAACCATTGACAGCTTTGTAAATTTCTTTTGGACTAGAATTCCAAAAGTCTTTGGGTCGCATACCTATCATACCAAAACAAATTTCCATGTATCTTTTGATAGGTAAACTATCTACTTTCCCCCTGCTTTCTCACCCCCTGATTCTTCGCCTGAATCATCAGATAATGTTGTCGCTAGTAAGGTTGCTACAACTTTTGTTGATTCAACAATACCTGCATCTTGCACAATCTTATTGATTTCTGTTTGTTGTAAATCATTTCCACCACCCCTAAGTGCTGGTAACAAAACAGTAACGAGGTCTCTGATTCTCACATCACCCTCGCCCATTCTTTGCGCAACTTTTATAATACCTTGACCTAATGCATCTTCTATCTGCATTAGTGCATCTATCGTAAGCCTTGCCTTATATTCTTTATTATTAAGACTTAGCTTTATTTCGCCCTTTAATGGATTCGCCATTCTTAGCTCCTTTTTCAAGACTTGCAACTGCAAGTTTTATATTTAATAAATTGTCTATATTATTTATTGTTGTTGATAAAACATTGTAAGTTTTTTTACCAACTTTGATTGAATCACCAACTTCAATTACATTTGGAATCTCAAGTTCTGATTCATCATGCTTCAACATTGCAGGAATGCTTTCACCATCAACGGAAACTTTTACACTATTCCAAGCCATTATGCATCAAAAGCTGTAATTAGTATTATTCCACTTGATTCAAAAGACATTGAGTAAGTAGCTTCTCCATTGTACTCACCTGCATATTCAAGTGATGAAATCATAAACTTTCCTCTGAATTTAAAAAACTGAGGAATGAAAAACTCTAAGTTTCTGAAAGCCGCAGTTTGTGCGGTTGAACCATCAACTTGTAAGTTTTGTTGTGCCAAGTACATATCTTTGAGCAAACCTTCTGATGCTGAATCAGTAAAAACACCACTGCCAGAAATGGAAATTGAATTAACCCCACCACCTGCAAGAAGTTCTCTATATCCGTTAGAACTCTTATTTGTAATATCTACTGCTTCATCATTTAGAGTAATTGAACTTGATCTGAGACCACCGATTGTTACATAAGTGCCTGAGTTATCAACCTTGATCAAGACATCTTTACCTTTTTGTGCTGCCATATTTTTCTCCTTTAATTAACCTAATATTATTGCACGGAATCGCATGACACCATGTCTTGTAACACCATCTGGGTCTATAAGTATGTCAGAAAATTCAAATCTTAAATTAATCAGATTGAACCCTGAAACACTTAAACTATGATTATGCAGTAATGTATGAACTCTGTCCATTATTTGCTTACATTCTTTTGCTCCTTTATATTCAGACCAAATATCAAAAGTAACAGTAAACTCACCACCATCTAAATCTTTTGTACCATATTCAATTGCTGTTCCATATCCCATTGAGATAAAAGGTGTAGCTTGATTCTGTGTAACTTCGTCAAAGACACCGACACCCAAGGTATTGGTCAAAGTATTATCTGTACTTAATCTTGAGTACAAAGCTTCTTGTAATTCAAATAATCCTATGCTCATTTTATGAATCCACCCTTGGCAAATTTGCTTTTAATTTTTCTTCTGTTTTTTTCTAGTGCTGGTTGTAAAAAAGGTCTTGCTGACATTTTTCTTGTGCCAAATTCAAGAAACTTTGAATATGGAGCTTTACTTTCTACGGAAATTGAAAGTGCTGTCCCTGATTTTTCAACAGCAGTTTTGGTAATATTAGAAACAAGGAAACTAGTATCTGATGCTGGTGGTTCACCAGGAGCTGATGCTTGATGAACAATTGATCGTCTTTTGTAAACTCTTCCTGATTTTACTCCTCTCTGTATTGATTGTCTTGCTTCAGCTTCAACTAAATTTGCGGAACTAAATAGTCTTACTTTGATTTCGTTTTCTGCTTCAGTAGTTAGTCTTTTTGCAATTTGTTTTTTAAGAGCATTTGTATTTCTGAAAATCATGATGCTACACCTTCTTCAGCTAGAATTTTCATATATCTACTTCTTTCATTTACATTTAACACAGAGCGTATATTAAAAATTCTTGAACCAAATTTTATTCTATTTTTGGGAGTTACACTTACATTGTAACGAATCATAATTTCGTGTGTAACGCGGTCTTGTAGTTTGCCTTGTGCAAATACTTCTTTGCCGTTTACGGGCTTTACAGACGCTTGTACAGTCTGTGAATCGCTGTAATTAGAGGATATTCCACCACCAGTATCTCTTGTACTGCCAATAGTTTGAATTGTAATTTGCTCTCGCATTGAGCCTATTGATATTCCCATTATCCAATTGCCATTAACTCACTTGTACCTAAACCTTTATGAATTCTATAAGGAGCTAATAATTTAATAATCATTGGTGGGAATTCTCTTTCTTGTAGATAGTCACCCATATCACCTCTTTGTTCATACATATTTGCAACAAGTTTTAACATTGCTTGTTTTATGGGATAGGGGACACTTGTTGCATTAGCATAGCCGACAACATAGGTGACTTTTATTGAACTTGCAACCCTTAATGCAGTAGGCCAAGTTGAGCCTGTTCTTAGTACAATTCTTGCAGGTTCTCTTGTAGATTCAACAAAATAATTTGCAGTAGAAAAAGTAGTTTGTGTGTCATCATCATCAAATGTAACAATACTTGTGACTGACTGAACTGGCGCTCTTGGTAAATCAATATAGTTTTTGTAAAAATTTAAATAAGGCCCTGTCCTAAAACCCTCAAACAATGGGTCCTCATCTTCCCTAAAACCATCAAGAAAAAGATTAAGGGTCTGTGGCATTAAAGCTCGCCCAGTATGCTCCTCAACAAATTGACGAGAAGCTATAATTAGGCTAGTAATTAAGGCATCGTCATTTGAATGATCAACCCTCAGAAACGATTTTGTCTCTGAAAGAGTAAGGGGTTCTGATGAAGGAGCAACACTGACAACGAGACTTCCCATTTTAGTTTACTGTTTCTCCCTCAACTACTTGTGGCACTGGTGCATTATCTTGCTGTGCCATTTCTTTGTTCATCAACATAAGCTGTTGTTCTAACTGAACTTTTTGATTCATATACTGTCCCAACAAGAAGTTTGTATCATCTAGTTGTTTTTTTAGTTTTTCGTTTTCAGCTTCTAGCTGTTTAACTTTATCGGCATTACTCATATTTTTTTCTCCTATAAAAGTTTATCAATACCTATTGATGCTACTAGCAAACCATAAAGACCCCAAACCATAGCATCAAGTTTATTAAAACGACCATGTCCTTTTTCCAATCTTTCTTCTATGTTTTTATACCTGATTGCACATTCTCTTTCATGTGCTTCAAGCCTAGAGATACTATCTGATTTACTAGCCATAGTGCTAGTCTAATGGAAATTAAGAATAAAAAAAAGGGGCTTGTTTAAAACCCCTTTGCGAAACGAAAATACTCATTTTTGAAATGAGATCATATACTTTTTAATACAACTTTCTTAGGAGGTGTTTAAGAGTATTATGATTTATATTATTTTAAAGAAAATTATTTTTAAGTAAAGTAATTTGTTCAAGTTTATTTTCAATAGCATCTAACCTTTCTAACAGTTCTTGAAATCCTGTCATATCTGCAAGACCTTTTGGAGTATGTGCTACTGCTTCTAGTTTTTGTAATCTTTCTTCAACTGAAAGAGGAGGGGCGGTATTTGAGGAAATCTTCATTATATACACTTATAGAAATTATTTTGAACCGCCCCAAGACTTATTTTTTCTTAGTAGTTTTCTTTTTTGTAGATTTCTTAGCAGGAGCTTTGCCACCGACATAAGCTTCATTTACATCAGGGGTACTTAGATCATCTGCTATATAATGACCTTTTTCATTTCTAGCTCTTACAGGTTCACCTTCTTCTGCTTTTGCATCTACTTTGATTTCCATAGCCCAACCATTTGCAACAAATTGATTCATCAAATCTTCTTGCCAATCTTCTTGAGCTTCTACAATTTCATCATGGACATATAGTTTTTGTGTCAATCCATGTTCATCATTGCTACCGGCTTTCGGTATAAGTATTTTAAATTGTTTCATTATTTACCTCTTAAATAATTACTAAAACCTTTCATTGGTTTTTTTGGCTTACTGCCATGTCCCATTTTCATAGGTTTTTTTGGTTTTTCGTTTTCTAAATGTCCACCTTTCTTTTTAGGTTTCTTTTTGTCTTTGTCCATGTGATAAGGCATTGTTTTCTCCTTTTAAAAAAGAGGGGTGTTGCCACCCCTCAAAATTACATTGTTATGCATTATGTGGTGTAAATGCGTTGTCAGTAGAATGTCTAGCATGTCCTTTGACAATCATAACACCTAAAGGTGTACCATTTGAATGTGTACCAGTTTTCGCTAATACAGCTCTCAAATATCTTTTACCACCAACATAGCCTACTCTGAAAATGCCACCAGTAGAATCAGGGTCACCACCAGCAGTTCCATCTAACTTCAAGAATATTCCACCTGAAGCGATAGTTCCGTCAATGATGTCAGCTTGTGCTACATCTGTATATGTTGAATCATCATCAGAATGCTCTAATGAAACTTCAAAGAAAACAGTTGAAGATAAAGTATCTCCTTCTGCTCCAACATCTACTAAAGCAGTAGCTGATTCATAACCTTGTAAATCAACTCCTGTTCCATTAGCTGCGGCTGATCTAACAGCTACCGCTAAACTGACAGCAGGACTTATATTATTGCTTAAATCTTTCATATTAATTTACTCCTTTATTATGCTGAAACTTTTTGTTTAACAATTGCTTCAGGAAGTATTACCTGACCACCAACTCTTCTCCTTGCAATGTATCTGACATTACCTGAAGTAGCTTGTGTGAATGGGTCTCTAAGGACTGCCATCGCAATTCTATCTACGATCATATATCCTCTGCTGAAATCACCAAAGGCAATAGGGAAGTTATTAGCACCAACACTAGGCATATCTGTTGCTTGAATGTATGGGAAGCCTAATACTGAATTAGGAACACCACTTGTAAGCATCATACCTGCTTGGAATACATACTGACCAGCAGTATCTTTAAGCTTTCTAATTTCTGCTAATGTGCTTCTATTGAAAACAAAAGTAGCATTTCTGCTGTATTCTGATTTGATACTGTGAACCAAAGAAATGAGACCATCACCAGTAAGTGCTGCACCTGCACCTGAGACTACTTCACTAACACTGCTGTTAGTCATAAAGCCTTCAGGTTTACCAACTGCATTACCACTTACAAAAGCTGTACCTTCAGCTTTAGCGAACTGTTCTGCAAACTCTGATTGCATTTCTGCTTCAAGATTGAACACTGAATCCTCTAAGTCTTGCTCAGAAATATCAACCATCGCATAGTATTCGTGTGCTGGTATTTCTTCTAGCCCAACTTGGTAACCAGTAGTTTCTGATCTTGTGCCACTTTCAGCTACCCATTGTGCTGAAAATTGTCCAGTTCTTTTTGGTATTTGAATTGATCTTTGACCTGTTGATCTCACTCTAGCAATTGATCTGATAGGTGATATTTCGGTCACATCTTTGATTAATTCTCTTACATATTCTGGTGGAGCTAAATATCCACCTGTTGAATCGTTAGATACTGTTAATGCTTTTTTCTCTGCTTCAGAAAGAGCATCAAATCCTTTTCTGCAATATGCATCAAAGGCTTGTAGAGTTTCATCAATTTGCTTTGTCTCTAATCCTGCATTTGGTCTTTTTAAGACTGTCTCAAGATTTGAAACTTGCTCTTTGAGATTCTCTTGATTTAGATTGGCTTGTGTTATTTTTTGATTTACATCTTCAAATGCATCTAGCTTAGATTCAATCTTTGCTAATTTATCGTCCAGTAAACCATCATAACTTTCACCCTTTTCAAGTGCATCTAATCTTTCATCATTTGCTTTTTTGAATTCTTCAAAAGCATTTCCGATATTCTCAACTGCACTCTTAATTTCGTTATTTTCCATCTTTTCTCCAAGAGTTAAATTTATTATTAAGGTTGTTTAAGGCTTCTGCCAATTCAGTATTCACATCAACATCTCGTTGCATAAATACCTGATGTACAGCTTTTGCCGCCATCTTTGCTTCTGAACGAGAAAGATTGAAAGCATCTCGCATTCCATTTTCCCACTCTCTTATAGAAAAATCTTCACCCTTTACACTACGAATTCTAGCCGATTGATTCATAGGAAAAGTAACTAAAGATATTTCCATTAATTCCACTTCTTCAAGAATCCTCTTATTTGAGGTCTTGTCGTAGTGAGTAGCTTTCGGATTCGGCTTAAATCCTATGCTAAGTCCGTCTAATGCACCCATTTTCATTAACTCAAAAGCATCTCTTCCAGCTTGAGTTTTAAGTGCTAATCTGCCTTTTACTCTCAGTCCATGCTGATCTTCTTTAATTTCATCAAATACTCCAATAGGCATATCTGATTTATGTTGATATAAAAGCTTGACCCCTTTTGCCCCTTTTCTCTTTAATGATTTTTTAAATGCCCCATATTTGACAACATCATTTCCTAAATCAGCTTTATTGAAAACAGAACCATATCCTTCAAAAACTCCCTCTTCTTTGTTCTCTTCCTCATGGTAAGCTTTTATTTCTGTCTTAAATTCAAGGTGTTCAGTTTCGTGAAACTCTAAAGGTTCATCGTTTTTGACATCTTCGCCAGTTGCTCTTACATAATCTGTATGTGTTTCGCATGGCATATACACTTTTTTTCCATCTTCATCATGTTCATGGAAACCTACACAACCAATTTCTTCTGCCCTTTCTTCGGCTTCTTCTTGTGTAGTAAAAACATCTTTTCTTATTTCTTCTTTAGCTTCTTCGGAATCTTCCTTTTTTGAATTGTACGAACTTGCACAGACAGCTAACCTTTGATCATTTTCATATTCTGAGGTCATCGTCTTATCTCCCATACATCTCTGCATAAAATTTTGCCTACTTTCTCCTGTTTTCGGTTTTGGTATCGGCATACACTATATATAGTAGTTAAATTCGTAGTCTAGCACAACATTATCTAATCTATCAAACTCAAATCTTCTTCATCAACATATACGACTACACACCGACAATTTACAACATTCTTTGCACCACCTCTTGGGTCACCGGGATATTTCATGCGTGCTCCATTTATTTCAAAATCTTCATCTAACTGTCTTACTTGACCATTTGCTCTTGCATGGGAATCCCTTGTTCTACCATCACCAACTGCAACCCACCTTTTATAAAGGGTTTGACCGAGTTGATCGCTTATCTTTTTATTATATTGTTGCGATGCAAAACTTGCTGCACTGTGTGTTTCAGTTCGCGCAATTCTTGCTGATCTAAATAAACTAAATCCTCTTACAACTTGTCGTACTTCTTTTGCAAGTTGCGGTAAAGTTAAGTTCTCGTTTCTTTTATTTCTAATGGTTCTCATTATTTGTTTTGATTGGTTTGCAGATAAAGTTTCAAAAATAATATTTCTTTCTCGTAGATATTCTTTAAAAATTTGCTCAAAAGTTACTGCTGTGCCAAAGGTTGTAAACTCTAAATTTTTAGTATCTGGGTCGTAAAGCTCAATATTGTATTTGATAAATGCTTCAAATATTTTTCTAAGATTCTTTTCTATTACTGGAAACAGACTATTAAAAAGTCTTATCGTGTTTACATCTGGGTCATAATCAACAGCATAAAGAAGCTCGTCGGCAACCCTATCGGCATTTTTATTAAGCACAGTTCTGATATTTCTGTGAAATGCTTTTTCTAAATTGTTTCTTAGTCTTAGTTGTGTTCTTATTTCAAAACGCGTGTTAAATCTTCTTTTGCGATATGCCTTTGTTTGAATAGCATGTTGCATTATTTTTTAGGTCTGCCTTGCGAATCAGTAGGCCCTTTAGATTTTAGAGGGTGTCCTTCAGGGAATAAATCCGTATCGTGCTTTCCACCTTGGAATCTACCAGTTCTCAAAGCAAATAAAAATGAATTCGTTCTGGCAAATGCCCAGCGATCAGCACCACCTTGGCGTCTGACCCCAGGTCTTACCGAACTTGGATTTGTATTAAAGGCCCCAACACCACGAAGAAATACTTTCTCTAACATTCCTAAAGTCACTCTTTTAGTTTTGTTATCTCCATATTTTTCGTTATGTTCATCAACTTTATTTTTAAGTGCTTCTTTTACTCTCGCTGAGACTTGTTTTTCTTCAACCTGAATATCAACATGTACATCAGTTGCCAATGGTTTTTCTTTTTCTTCTGGCTCTTTTCTGCCCTCAAGTTTTTTTGTAAGTTCAAGAATGACATCTTTCATACCTTGTTCACCAAGTTTTGGATTGATAACACCCCATTTCATAAGTGCGACTACACCTGAAACATTTGAAAGATTCGGTTCTTTTTCACCACCTACAAACGCATTACCATCGTTTACACTGTGTCTTGCAGCCCATGCTTCTCTTTCCTTTATCCATTTCAAAACAGCAGGGCTATCGTCGCCCTCTCTTGCTCTACCCCATAAGTTAAATGCTTCATTACCCCTAATGTTTCCGCCAGCTTTCCATATATCTTTTCCTACACTTCCACCATCTTCTTTTACATTTAAAGCAAAGTCGTAATCAAATTGCGGATAATTGCTATTTCTCAAAGATATTTTTTTATCGTCACCACTTTTTGGAAAATTTGTTGCTTTTATTTCCTTTTTAAACTCGTCATCAAGCTCATCAAAATCTTCAAAATCTTTTTCATTATCAGGCGGTGGTAATGGTTCAGACCCCAACGGAAACAAGTTTGCTGAGATATAAAGCTCATTACCACCTTCAACTGGTGAAAGACCAAGCCTTTCTCTAGCTTCATTTCTGGTAATGATTCCCTGTGCCACAGCATTTGTTACATTTGCATAAATTAATCTTCTCCTTTCAGAAAGAGCAGGTATGTCATCAATATTAAATTCAAAATCTATATTTTCTCCAAACATTGGTATTAGCCATTCGTTAAGATCAGAAGCAACTTTTCTTAAATATGGAATGATTGTTTCTTCATATAAAGCAAGTCTAGCTTCTGCAACATTTGAATAAGTTTGTGAATCAGGAACACCGACAAGTTGGGACGGAACCCCAAAACAGAGTGCAATATCAGTAGCACTCATGTGTTTTAAATTTATAAAATCCATGTCTTTAGGGCTCAGCCCCATCTCTTTCCAGTCAAAGTCTCCCTCTAAGAGTAGGGGACGACCTGCATTACTGGCCCCTGAAAATCTATTGTTTAAATCTGTCAAGAGTTGTTGTCTTTGTGTTTCTGTTAAATTTACTGACATTCCAGTTTCGTCTTGTGGTTTAAATACCACAGCACCACTTGGTCTTGCTCCATTGTTTAATAAATTTACGTTATGTTTACTTGCTAAATTGTGTTGATCAATTTCCATTGCTGCAGCAGTAAGAGGACTACACCCATAATAATCGTCAAGTGGATTCCAAAGTTTTATATGTTTGACTTCACTAAAACCATTTTCTTGATCAACAGGATAAACTTTATCAATTCTGCCATTGACCATATATTCATACGAATCAGGAATATAATTACTTCCACCTTTAATAACTATTCTGTCAGGTCTTAATAAGTGTAATTCTTTTGGGGCTTGCCCCTCTGCACCTACTTTTAAGATGTAAGCATTTCCTGATAAAAGTAAAAAACCAAATAAGCTGTTGAAAAACTCTGTGTAGGATTGTTGTGGATTTGGTCTATCTATTAAATTATGTAAATCTGTATTTTCTAAAATTGAATCTTCTGCTTTTATTCTGTAAGGCACAGCACTTGCACCCTTTGAGATTTCATTCACACAACGATATACGATGGCATTTTTCATATATCCTTCTTTTGCTAAATCTTGGTACTTGTACATTTTTTCTTGTGTACCAACATTGAAGTAACCCATAACTGAGCCTTTTTGTTTTTTTTCAGTATTCAGACCGAATACTTTTTTTATGTCATCAAATATAGCCATTAACTTATTCTCCAGTTTACATTACCTGATGATTTACTCAACTCGCTTAGACCCCAAACCAGTGCATCTAATCTATCAGGACTATTTTGTTTATCGCCTGTATATGAACACATCTGTGATTCTAATTCTGAGAAAGTTCCCATATGAAATACTTTGCTTTGTTCATAAAGTGCAGAGATTGGTTCTGCCCTTACTATTTTACCCCTCGTTGCTCTTACTGATCTAAAAGGTATAGTTGCATCATGACTTCTAATTAGTCTTTCCACAAGGTCTCCGCCATTATTAACTTCAGCTACAATACGATCAGCTTGCCAATCATAAAAAGCATTAATTGCTATTCTAGCCCATTTATCAGCAGAATGCCTACCTGACAAATCTTCTAACACATAATAATAATTATTAAAATCTTTACCAACTACAATAATACCTGTTTCATCACTATTTTCATTTGCAGTTACAGCAGGGTCAATTGCAATAATTATTTGTTTTAATTCTCTTTCTTCGTTTGCATTTAACCTTGTTTTTTCAATCATTTTATGGGTCCATAAAGCGCCTTCAACATCTTCTAATATTTCAGCAAAAAGTTCTTGTCGTCCTAATGCTGTACCCTCATACCTTTCTTTTAACATCTCTAGTGCTGTACCAGCTAAATTTTCTTCGTTTTCAAAAGTGTTGCCCTGTGTTGTAAAAACATCTTTTCTTGTTACAAGTTGTTTTATTAGGTTCGTGGGTTTTGGTGTTGTCGTAATTACACACTGTGGTTTAGCACCTAAACGAAGCCCAAACATAAGTTGGTCAAATGCTTCAGGGTAACGCCAAGCTGCAAGTTCATCACACCAAGCCCTGTGAAATTGTGGTCCTCTTAACCTATCAGGATTAATTGCTGCATATCCAATTATTTTAGAACCATTGGATAAAGTAATTTCTTCACCTCTATAACTTGAATAACCTGAGACATCTTTTGCAAAACACTCTTCTGGAATGATGGACATAAGGCCAGAGGGGCCGTTAAAACAAACCCTTCGTAAATCACCATGTGTTGGTGCTACAACTGCACAAATAGAATTAGGGTTTCTTAGAGCAAATAAAGCTATATCTTGTGCCCCTGTTCTAGTTTTGCCCCAACCACGACCTGCTAAAATAAGCCATATAGGAAAATATTCACTTGGTCCAAGCTGTTTGGGTCTTGCTGTATTTAACCAATCAGTGTAAAGCTGAACTGCTTTCTGATCTGCGCTGTTCTGCAACTGTGTCAAGCAATTCCATAGCTCTTCTGAAGGTTTCTGTATTTCCGATTTCGGCATTGATACTTATATTTTCAGTTGATTCTCCAAGTGCAACTTTTGAGATTTTCTGTGCTGTTAAAGCAACATTCGCTAATGAATTTAATTGGTGTGGTTGTATTCCTGTTTTGCCATTTTGAACATCTAACATATTTTTCTGTAGTGCTTGACCAACACTTGTGAGAAAAGTTTGTGCCAAAGCTATACTGTTGCTGTCTATTTTTTTTGCAACTTGTTGTAAATTTTTAATTCTTTCTTCATCTAATTTTGCTTGAAACTTATTTTGAAACAAATTTTTTTGTTCTTTCCAATCTTCTTTTTTTGATACTCTGTATAAAGTTGATTTTGGGACATTATATTTTTTTATCAAATCCTCTAAAGATGGCATTTCTTTTAGGCCTTTTTCACCATCTATACCTTGAACAAAATCGTTACGAATTTTCTGTTTCAAAGTTTCTGTCAATTTTTTTGTTTGTCTTTTTTTATCCATTTTTTCTCATTATTTCTTACAGCAAATAATATTCCAAAACTAAATATATGACAACATTAAAAATAAATATTCCAAAAAGGGTTTACTTATTTATGGATATTATTTAATATATTTCTAAGTTTGATAAGGAGAAAAAAATGAGAACTTTTAAAGAAGCTGTAAAGCTATACCAACAGAAACAACCAGAAGATTGGTCATTTATACCAAGTGAAGAGTTTTCTTCTGAAAGATGTGGTGGTTGGTTAATTCGTGATGCCAATGATATGTATATTGGTTGGGTAGGAAATAAGGGTGATACCTCTTATGCTTCATATGCCTTAACTACAACTGATACTGCCTTTGATGATAAAGGTAATGTGTTAAGGAAAAAATAATGAAAAAAGAAATATATACTGACTATGTAATTTGTCTTGATAATTCAGATAATATTATTAAGGAATATTCTAATTATGCTGAGATGCTTATTCATCTCTTCCAACTTCATTCTGAAAACCCAAAAGCTGACTATTTTGTTAGATGGTATAAATATCAGAAAACTTCTTATACAAAAGAAGAAATTAGAAAAGCTGGATATTGTGTAGAGGGTGAGGAAGAATCTTATGATGGACAACCAGTTTGGGGACAATATCCTCGTATGGAAGAAAGAGTTTTTGAATTAGAGAAAGGTACTTACGAACTAGACATTTTAGGTAAGTATCAAAACAAATATGCTAAACATTTTTCAGTAGTGTGATATGAATAATGAGTATTGAGTTACTAAACAAAGCCTTAAAGGTTCAAAATCTTAGTCCAACAAAGAAATTAATATTGTTGATACTTGCTAATTATGCTGATGAAAATGGAAGTTGTTATCCAAGTCATCAACATTTAGCAAATCTTTGTGGATTACAAACTACAAAAAGCATTAAATCAGCTATCAAAGAATTTGAATCTTTGGGGTTTTTAGTTAAAAAAAATAGAAAACTTAAAAACGGTGGTAACACTTCTAATAGATATATTCTAAATTTTGACGGAAATAACCCTAAGGTCTTAGAGGAACCAAGGGTGGTGTCCAAGAAGAACCACAATACTAAAGAAGATACAAAAGAAATATATATGACTAATTTTGAAATATTTTGGAATTTATATCCAAGAAAAGTTTCAAAGAAAACAAGTTTATCTATATTTTTAAAGATTGATCTAAAAGAATTTGATGATATTTTGAAAGGTGTGAGAAATTTAATAAATACTAATACAGAAATAAAATATATACCTCACCCATCAACTTGGTTAAATCAAGAAAGGTGGAAAGATGAGCTTGAAATTGAAAATAAAAATTTGAATAATCTAGCTGGATAAAAAAGGAGAAAAATGAAATTAATTACAAAAAATATTAAAACACTTTTAGAAAAAAATATGTCTTTACCAGAGATGGAAAGAAAACCGTATTTGAAATTATTTAATGCTTATGGACAAGGTACATGGCTTTTAAGTGAGATTGATGAAAATAATACTTTTTTTGGTTTATGTGATCTTGGCTTTGGTACACCTGAACTTGGATATGTAACCTTAGAAGAATTAGAAGCACAAAAGGTTGGTAATTTAAATATGATTGAAAGAGATATGTATTTTTTGCCTGAATACACACTTTCTGAATATGCAGAAAGGGCATATAAAGATGGATTTATAAATGCTTGATCTTTCAGATGTAAATATAAAATTAAAACATTACCAAGATGGGACACAAAAAACTAAATGTCCACAGTGCCAACCACCGCACAAGATGTCAGACGACCCTTTATCAGTCACAATAGAAAACAATCAGTCTAAAGCTGTTTGGAAGTGCCACCATTGCGATTGGACTGGGTACAAGTTTGCTGAAAATACTAACTGGTACCCTCAGAAAAAAAATTCTAATACAGAATATGAAAAACCAGTAATACATAATAAAACTTACGAAGATTTTATATATAGCTTTTTAAAAAAAAGAGGAATATCAATAACAACTGCCAAAGATTTTAAGATATTTTCTGATGGTGACTGGATTGGTTTTCCTTACTTTGATGAAAAATCAGAAATAGCTAATATAAAATTTAGAACAGTTGATAAAAAATTTAGACAAAAAGCAAATACCAGACCTTTATTTTACAACTACGATAATGTTAGAAACAAAGATATGGTTTTTATATGTGAGGGTGAAATTGATGTTTTAAGTTTAGCAGAATGCGGATTTAATAATGCAACCACTCTTGCGAATGGTGCACCAAAAGAAGCTAAATTTAATAAAGATGATGCAAGATTTAAAGCACTCACAGAATCACCTTTATCTGCAACAAAAATTGTGCTATTTACTGATAATGACAGTAGCGGTCATGCTTTACATAAAGAACTTTTGCACAGATACGGTAAAGACAAATGTTGGTTTGTAAATATGCCACAAGGCTGTAAAGATGCAAATGAGATTCTCGTAAAACATGGTAAAGAATTTTTAAAAAATATTCTTAAAAATCCAATACCTTATCCAGTAGAGGGATTATATCGTGCTTCAGATTACTCTTTACAGGTTCAAGAATTATATGATGGAAATTATGTAAAGCCTTTAGAAATAGGAATACAAGGTCTTGATGATATTCTAAAAATATTGCCCTCAACATTTCATACCATTACTGGAATACCAAACCATGGAAAATCTTTATTCCTTGATCAAATACTATTAAGTATTGCAGAAAATCACAATTGGAAATTTGCTGTTTTTTCACCAGAACATTCAACACAAATGCATATAAGAAGATTAGTGCAAATGTATAAGGGTAAAAACTTTGATGAAAATTTTGAAAATCGTATGACAAAAGCAGAGCTTGAAGAAGCAATGGATTTTATAAATAAACATTTCTTTTTTATAGAAACAAGAAACAGTGTACCTGATATAAATACTATTTTAGGAATTGCAAAATCAGCAATACTAAAACACGGAATTAATGGTGTAATTATTGACCCTTACAATGAAGTTGATGCATCAAGAATCGGCAACAAAAGAGAAGATGAGCATATCAGAGATTTTATTTCTTTGTGTAAAAGGTTTGCAAGAGTACATGAAATAGTTTTTTGGTGTGTCGCACACCCAACAAAATTACCAAAATCAACAGATGGTGGCTATGCACCACCGACAGCTTATGATATTTCAGGTGCAAGTCATTGGCATAATCAATCTGATGTAGTAATGACAGTGCATAGAGATTTTGATGATAATTCAACAAGAGTAATAACAAGAAAAATAAGAGAACAAGATCATTACGGTAAAATTGGTGAAGTAAAATTTATATACGATTTTAATACAAGAAGATTTGTACAGCATACTGTAGAAAATTGGTAACTTAAAAATCTTTTAAATAATCACCTAAAAAATACTTAGATCGCCAACCAAGAGATTCTGTCTTATCGCTAATAACAGGTGCAGTTTGTCTGTTTCCTTTTTTCGCCTTTGTAAATTTATAGTCCATATTTAACATTTCCGCAATTTCTAAAATGCTGAATGATTCTTTAGAGCCAATGCCAAAACCATCTCCTTTACCTTTTAAGGCAATATAATGCAGACCGCTTATTATATCTTTTATATGTGTAAAATTTCTTCTTTGTGTGCCCGGTTTTGTAATAGGTAATTTTTTACAACCAATTTTTTTTAATTCAATAAATTTAGCAATAACTGTAGCATATTTACCATTTTTTATTTCTCTTTCACCATAAACATTATAAAAATAAGAAATTGCAAAATCTAAATTGAACCAATCACAATAAGTTTTTACCAGTTCTGTATTTGCACTTTTTGTAAAAGCATAGGGGCTAGTATATTTAGCTGAACCATCGTCACCAAATTTTGTACTTGAACCTGCATAAATTAATTTGGCATTATGTTTTTTAACAAATTTAAGAACTTCATATATAGAATTCCAATTGTATTGAAACACTTTATCAATATCATCAAAACTTTGCTCAACCCTTGAATATTCCCCAAGGTGAAAAACTAAATCAAAATTAAATAAATAGTGTTTAAAAATATCATTTATTTCTATGGTTTCGCCACGATAGAAATGACAAAGATTGCTTAGATTTTCTTTTGAGCTTGTAAAATTATTATCTAAACAGTAAACATCATTTTCAAGAACCAATGAATCAATTAAATGACTACCAACAAAGCCACAACCACCTGTAACTAAAATTTTTTTATTTTTTAATTTTAAGTTGCATTCCATAATTATTTGGTTCACCTTTAGGTTGCCAATCTTTTTTTCTGACCAACTTATTTTTTTTCATAAAAGGTTTGTAATCGCAGTGATGGTGCCATCTTTTATATTTAAAACTCAATTTACAAACATCACCATGTGTATCAACCATCATTTGGCTTTTTGCCAATGTGCCATCTTTATAAAGCTGATCAGTATTTCCACCTTTCATAACTTGAGTTGTAACCTTATCTTGAAGCAATGCATTGAATAAAACAGTACACCAACCCTTTTTAAGCATATCTAAAGAAAGAATTGTGTCTTCATTATATCTGCCCCTCCATCTAAAAGGCACATCAGTTCTTATTAAATTACAGCTGTATATTCTTGAGTTTACTGTAATTGGTGGTTTTGTAACTCGTGATGGAAAAAAATAATCGTAATGTGGACCAGCCATTGCTACATTTTCATACCTTGCACAAAAGTCTTCAATAATTCTTAAAGGTGCTCCATTCGCAACCCTTATTTTTCTATTTTTATGCATTCTTCTAAAACCCATAATATTGTCGTCCATTATCCAATGCCATTTATGCCCCTCTTTTTCTGCAGTGTCCCAAATAAAGTTCCTTGCAGGGCCACTTCCTGTAGTCTTAGACTGTCCTAAATCGTCGCAGAGGTCGTATTTTTCTTTATACGACATATCTAGTTTAATAAGTTTTTTCTCGTCTCCTACCTCGTTTAAATAGTTATCATATTCGTCAGGCTCAACAACAAGTCTGTAAGGAATGCCTAAGCTGTCCCACCATTTGCTTGTTAATCTTGATTCCCACCTACCCTTGCTTGGTATAAATATCGGATATTGAGGGTCAGTCTGATTCATATTGACGGTCTTTTGTAGTAAATTCAGGTTGTGGTGGGTACCAAATAAATTTTGTTTTTTCTGTTAATTTTTGATTCACCAGTTTTGCAAATTCTTGCCTATCATCTTCGTTAGCAAAATGTACCAGTAAAGTTTTTTGTGGCATTAAATTTTCTTGTTCATAGTCTGGCATATCAACCCATTCAGTGCTTGGATCATCAACAACTTGCCCAATATTTAAAATCGGCAATATTTCCATTTCTTCAAAAGCCAAAACATTTAAATCAAAACCCTTTTCATTAAGTTCTCTAATTTGATCCCACAGTAAATTTTCGTCCCATGTAGAATTTGAAGCAATTTTATTATCAGCAATAACCAATGCTTGTTTTTGTTCATCTGTTAAATTCTCTGCTTTTACAACAGGCACACTATCTAAATTTAATGTTTGTGAAGCCATATACCTGCCGTGACCTGCCAATATTATATTTTTTTCGTCAACCAAAATAGGGTTTAGAAATCCAAACTCATCAATAGATTTTGCAATTTGTGCTATTTGTTCTTCAGTATGTTTTCTAGGATTATTTTTATAAGGTTTTAAATCATTTATTTTTGTTTGAATTATCTTCATATTAATCTAAAAAAAAATCATTTGGTGTTACTTTGCGATTTGTAGTTTCGTAAATTTTTATCATATCGTCTTTCCTTGGTATTCTAATGCCGAGAATCCATTTTGCTAAAGTTCCTTGAGGTATTTTTTTATTGTGTTTTGTTTGAATTTCTTTAATGAAATCTTTTTGGGTCATTGAATTATTAATTAAATATTCTTTTAATTTCATGTTTATTTTATTCCTTTATGGGATTATAATGGTAGAAACTTATAAAGGGAAGAAAAAAATGAAAAATGTATTTGAACATCATGGGGTTGCATATTTATCTCCATCATCTATAAACAAATTCAGATCAGACCCTGCAAAGTGGCTAGTAAATATTGCTGGTTATAGAGACAAAGCATATAGCCCTGCAATGACTTTTGGTAACATTGTTGAGCTTGGAATTACCCATGCTTGTATCAAGCCTGAATCTGATATTGAAGAAGCTATCCATATTTGTATGGATAGATATGAAGTTGTCCATAAAGAAATTACAGAAGCTGGTCATGCAAAAGATTATGACTTTTATATGTGTGCAAAAAAACAAGCACAGATACCTGAAACTTTAAGATTGGCTATACCCTGTTACAGGAGTTTTGGTGAGCTTGAAAAACCACAACATAAGGTTGAATATAAGTTTGATGATTTACCTATTCCAATCATTGGTTATGTAGATATGGAATATTATGATTGTATTAGAGACATTAAAACAACAGGCACAGCAGTTAAAGAAAGAAGCGATCATTTAAGACAAGTTTCTTTTTACAGTTTAGCTACAGGCAAAATTGCAATGTTAGATTACATTTATGTTACCCAAACAAAGAAAGAATTTATAACAAGACATGTTCACGATGTTGAAACACACATCAAGGACATTTACCGAATTGCTAAAAAAATGATGCAGATGTTGTCATTTTCTAGTGATATACATGAAGTGGCTCGTATGTCTTGCCTAGTGCCTGACACCACGAATGAAAACTTTATGAAACAATGGGGACCTCAAGAAATTAAAGGTGCTCAAATTTTATTTAAGGAGTAAAAAATGAAAAGAATTGATTATTTAATTAATGCTTTGATAAAAGCTCAATCTGAGATTGAGAATGTAGTAAAAGATGGAACTAACCCTTATTTTAATAGTGGTTATGCAACATTAGAATCCGTGCTTGGTACAGTAAAAAAACCATTAAACAATAATGGTATTTACTTCCAACAGGTCGCACACGAAAGACAGGGTGGTGTTGGTATAGAAACAGTTTTATATGGACATGGTGCTTCTCTTAGCAGTGGTGTTTTATTTATACCTGCTATTAAAAATGACCCTCATGCATACGGTAGTGCAATTTCTTATGGCAAGAGGTATTCTTTATTGATGGCTTGTGGTCTTGGTAGTAAAGATGATGATGATGGTAATAAAGCTGTTGAAGCTATAAAAAAACAGGTTTCTACCAGTAAACCAATCCAACCAAAAACTACTGTTGGACAATCTGACTTTTAAATGAAAAAGTTATCTATAAACGATTGTGTTTATAAATGTATGCAAGATGGTAGATGGTGGACTTTTTGGGAATTACAAAAAACCATTAAAGAAAAAGCCAATAAATTTTATGGTGAACCATCTATCTCTGCTGCAATAAGAGATTTAAGGAAAGACCCTTTTCGTATCAAATACGAATTACCACGAACTGGTGAGGTGGTAGATCGTAAAAGAATTGATGGCGGTAAGGGTTATAAATATAGATTAATAAAGGAGTAAAAATGTTACCAATAGGAAACGATAAAGACGGTAATTTTTTGTTTGTCAAAGATGGGGCAACAGAAAAAGATTACAAAGAAGTAAAAAAAATGAACATCAACATGATTGATCAGGCTTATGCAAGTGGTGATATAAATGAAGATGTAAGGAATTTGTTTTATGAGGTTTGGGATAATGAACCCATAATTCAAGATAATGAAATAAGGGTAATGATGACACAAGAACAATATTTTAGGTTCTTGGAACTCATGCCTACTATTTCAGAAGATATGAAAAACGATAAATTATTTACTAAGCATTAAGGAGAAAAAAATGGATAAAAAATTTGAATACAAAGAAAATACTGGAAGCTTATGGCACGAAACTAATTGTACTGTTGTAAGAAAAGGAAAAATTAAAATTGAGGGAATAGAAAGATATGCCTGTATTTTAAAATATTCACAGCCAGATAAACCTGATAAATTTGAAATTGCAATATCAGCTGGTTTATTAAAAAAAGTTACAGATGAAGAAAGGGCAGATTCAGAAAAACCTGATTTAATGCCTGATATTAAAGGACTTATTACCTTTAATACAAAGAAATATGAGCTTGGTGGGTGGAGAAATGTAACTGGAAATGGTGCAGAATATACTAAAGTAAAACTAAAAGAAGCAAATTTACTTTGCGATGAAAAGAAAACCTATAAAAAAGAAACGGAAACAGACTTCTAAAAGATTTGTTTGTCGTGAGCATTTAGAAATGGTTGCTAATATGCAGTGTTGTTTTAAAACACTTAAGATAAGTAATAACTGTAAAGGACCAACACAAGCACATCATCTTTTAAAACCTTGGGACGGTATTAGAGGAATGGGAATGAAGTCGTCAGATAGAAATGTCATTCCTCTTTGTATGTTTCATCATGGTCTTTTACATACTAAATATGGTTCTGAAAAAGCATTCTTTGAAGCTTATAATCTTACAGAGAATATTGGAAAAGTTCTTGCTCGTAACCTTTGGGAAGATTATCAACCTGATGATATAGATAGCGACCTACCATTTTAGAAAAAATGAAATTTAAAAAAGCAGACCTCTATGTACTTTTATGCCATTCAGCTGGTAATGAAAAAAGGCAAGAAGAACAAACTTTAATTAAAAAATATAATTTATGGCAATACATTCCAAAATCAGAATATAGAGATTTAAAGAATACTTGCAAAGAGATTGACTACAAGTTTGCTCAAATGCTTAAAGCTGTATTAAAAGATTATTATAAATAAATATTCCAAAAAGGGTTTACAATATAAAAAAATTAAGTTATGCTGTAAGGGATTTTATTTGAAAAGGAGAAAAAAATGAATAACCAAAACTGTGAAATCAAAGACCAATTAGCTCAAGATGTTGAGCAAGATTGGAGTGTTCTGTGGAATGAGCTTAGAGCTCAGTACCCCTATTGTGAAAACTATTTGCCTAATGGTGAATGGGACGGTAATGCTGTTTATTGTGATAAGTCTATTGACCTTTTTGTTTTTGAAAAATTCAAAGAAGTATTAATTGACCAGTATAAGGTTAGCCCTAAGCTGTTTGATTATGATGATGAGTATTATGATTTTGAAGATGCTAACTGGTATAGTTGTAAGAAAAAAGGTGCTATACAAACACCTGATCAAATCAAAAATCTTTTGGTTGAAACAAAGTTTGAGGCTTTATTATAAAGATAGGGGTGGTAACACCCCTCTTTTTTAAGGAGAAAAAAATGAAATTTAGATACAGAAATAAAAACCATAATCTAGTCTTTCAGAAAAGGCTAAGAAATTACTTCGTATTCTTAATGCTTGGATTTTTGATAGGAGTTGTAATATGAAAAACTTAAAATTTTATTTTACTGTTTTAGATTACATTAAAGGGACAGATTTTATGGATTTAAAAAGTGTTCCAAATTATTTTCGTGAGCATTTTGGTTTAAGAAAAGATGAAGCCATTGATATAATTAATAAATGGCAACAAATTGATAAAGGAGAAAAAAATGAAAATTGTAAAAAACACATCTAAATTTGATACGAAAGAATTAAAAAAACTTTTTACTATCGTACATAATTATATTGCAAAAAATCATAAAGGTTTTGGCAAATTAAAAGGCTGGGATATATTAAGTATAAATATTGCCAATAAAGTAAAAGGCAGAAAACATTCAGGTCGTGCTTATGTTGGCTTTTTAGATATGCTATTTGGTCTAAAAAATAAGGGTTGGAATATGTTTTTATCCCTTAATGAGTTTGAAACTATTGAGCAAATCATTCAGCTTTACGCTCACGAGCTTTATCATAATTACGGCTTACGACACAAAGATTATCCTGATAAATATAATGTGTTTATGACTTGGGAGCTTGATAAAATTATTGAGCTTTTTGGCAAAAACTTTGTGCCACATAAAAAGAAAGATAATTTAATAAAAAATGTTGTAGCTAAAAACTATAAAAATCTAAAAGCAAGAAAAGAAAATTTGCTAAAAAGGCAAAAACAATATTTATCAAACCTAAAAAGGATAGAAAACTTACTTAAAAAAGTTGATCGTAATATAGCCAATTATGAAAAAAAATATGATGAAGAAAAACTCAATGTTGAAAAAATAAAATTACCAGAAAAAAAAGAGGTAGCTTAATGGAAGATTTATATAACGATTGGGTAAAAGATTCTATAATTCAAGATGTTGATACACTAACAAAAAAACAAATTGAAGAAGAATTAAAATGCTCTTGCTACTATGACGAATCTTATATCAAACTAAAAAAGTCTATTGATGATTTAAAATCTTTACTTATTGATTTAAGATTTGAAAAGGAGTGTAGATAGTGTTTCATATTGAATTCAAAGAAAATGGTCAGTATCACAAAACCAGAATTATTTTCAAAACAAAAGAACAAGCAAAACTTTATGCTGAAAAAAATTTAAAAACCGAATATATTATTTATGAAACAGGAGATACCGATGTCAAAAAGAGAATGGGTTAAACCTGAAATAAATGAAATGTTTACTCATATTTATTTGTGTCCAATTTACAATAGTCATGAAGAACCAAAAATATTTAAAATGCCAGTTGAAATATTTATTCATGCTTTTAATAAAGATGAATTTACTGGGAAAAATTCTATACTGTCAAAAGATTTAAAAACTATGCGAGAAATACTTGGGGTAAATGAGGATTATAAACTAGATATTTATGAGTAAATTATTTAGAGATTATTTTGATAATATACAAGATAACTGGAACAACTTATCTGAAAAAGAAAAAAAAGATTTTCAAGATTTTTTAGATAAGTCAGAAGAAGAGGAGAGATATGATAAGTAAAGTTTTTCAATACGATATTAAATGTTCTTATGAACAGAATAAAAATGATTTCATTAATCAGGCATACTTTGAAAGATGTGATGCAATTAAACAAGGTTTTTTAGAACCTGAATTTGATGCTAAAAGAGTAGAGCTAAGATTTGATGACCTATTCGGTCATAAGAAATAACCCATAGTAAGACACCTTTAATATCATTTCTTCTCGTTAGAAACGATTTTAGAGCTTCTATTACTATCTTTTTCGCTTTGATACATTATATTTAGCCCTGCGAGAGTACATAACCTGTTTTTTTCCGACAGACCTCTTTCAGTCAAAATATATTTAGTGCCTTTTAATTTAGCAAAATCTTTGTCTAATAATTCTTTAAGTATTGGTTCAGGTAGTTTGCCATCTTCAAACATTATAGAAAGTAAGCTACCTAATCTTTTGGTTTGTGTTTTGCTCAAAGCCATCAAACTTTACTCCAGTCCTCTCCAGACCAGAGGAGGCTTTCAGCAAGTCGCCTTCTAACTAACCCCTCACTAATTTCACCATTTACTTTATTCCATCTTTTTATTTCATGTGGTATTTCATCGTATAGCCCCTTGTTAAGTTTAGAAAGCAACGTACTCTGAACAAGGTTTGTAGGGCCTAAATTGTAGCACCATGAAACGAGACTTGAGAATTGATTTTCATTCAAAGGCACATCAACCAAGTCATTGACATATTCTTCATATTCTTCTAATTCAATTTCTAACATTTCTTCTGCATGAGATTGAGACCAGACATCACCTTCTTGAACTCCTTTCGTGAACCCAAATCCAATTGTCCAAACTCCTGCTTGACAACGGTATGCTTCCAACTCACAACCTTCAAACTTTTTAATAAGGGCTTTACCCTCTTCTGATATTTTCATTTTAACTCCATACTTTTGTTTTTTTGCCACCATCGTAAGTGACAGCTAAAGGCGGTTCATGGTTTTTAAGTAAATCTGCAATGTTTCCTTTTTTACAAAAAACATCAGCAAGTATTCTTCCATATTTATCAGGCCCATAGCTTTTAATTGTAATATCACCTACCAACCATTCTTTTAATTTTGCTTTGGCAAGTAATCCTAATTCTTTTTCTTTTGTTCTTTCAGGATATTTTTTGAGATTAATTCGGCTCTCAGGTGTATCAATTTGTGCTATTCGTATTGATCTATTCTGTAAAAATACACTGAACCCTAAGTCTATGCTTGAAACCTTGATTGTATCGCCATCTATGACACGATCTAAAACAACATTGTAAACAAAGGGTTCAGCAGACATTTTATTTATCCTTGGCTTTGTAAACATTTAGAGCTAACAAATCTATTAAGCCATAAATTTTACTTAAGAATTCATTGTCCTTTGGTGTTGGTGTAACCATAGCAATAAAACTTGCAATAAAAACCACCATTGAAACAATGCCGAATATATCTATTAATATTGCGAACATAAATACTCCTCGTTATTAGTTCAACCTAAGACTAGCAAATAAAATTAGTCTTTGGAAGAATTAGATGCTCCGAAGTAAAACGAGATAATAGCACTAGCTAGACCACCCAAATAACCAAGTACTAGATTTATAAGTGCTTCTGAATTCTGCTCTGGCGGTTGCAGAGTAACTAAAAATATATAACCGAGAAAGCCACCTATTGTTGCAATACCAATTATTCTTGCTGTCCAATCTTTTGAAAAATGTTTTCTAGCATCTTGTTTTTCTTGTGCTTCAAGAGCAAAAATATCTACACCAATTTCTGCCATATCTTTTTCAAATTGCAACTCTGCTTCTTTTAATTTAAGAGAATCTTCTTTTGACAAAGGTTTACTTAATGCAGATTGAACTGTTTTAGGATTTGTGTCTGATAAACCAAGTTTCTCTGCAATCATTTCAGCAGCCATTCCACCCATAGGGCCACCGAGTGCTGTTCCTAATGTAGGTGCTACTGCACCCAAAACACCTTGTAATAGTTTTTTCATTTTTTAAATGTATAAATTTTTAGTTTATCTTTTTTACCTTTGACCACTATATCATCTAATTTAACCAAATCAAAAGAACAATTCTTTGCAGTTTCTTCTCCAATTAAAACATCTTTACCAACAACCTTTGTATTTGATTCAAGTCTTGCGGCAACATTACAAGGGTCACCAATAAGACTAAAAGCAAACCTATCAGATGCACCAAAGTTTCCTGCTAAAACTTCACCTGAATTAACCCCAAGTCCAATTGCTATTTTTGGTATGTTTTCTTCTTCAAACTTTTTGTTAAGTTCAGCTATATTTTTTTGGATTTCTTTTACAGCTTTAAGAGCTAAATCGTGGTGATCTGGTTGAGGAATAATTGTATTGAAATGAAACATACCTGCATCACCAATAAATTTATCTGTTACACCAAAATATTTATTAACTGCTTTGACTTGAACATCTAAAACATTGTTCATAATATAACTGACTTTTTCAGGTTCTATTGATTCTGATAATTTTGTAAAGCCTCGTAAGTCTGAAAAAATTATTGAGCAATCTACTCTTTTTCCATTAATCTGACATAGTTCAGGATTGTCTTGTAACTTCTTAACCATTCTTTTATCTAAATATTTACCGAACTGGTTCTTAATTTGTTCTCTAAGTTTCCATTGTTTTCTAAAGGAGAAATAGTAAGAGGTACTTGCAATTATAAATTGTCCGATTAAAGTCCATGTAACATCTATTAAAACTCCATTTTTAATTGTCCAAAAGCCGTAAAAAGCTGTAGAAAGAAAGACCAAAACACTAAGGGTAAGACTAAGGGTAATACCAAAAGAACTCGTTAGAAGCCAAATAAGCAGCCCAGAAAAGATAAAAATAGCTATTTCTAGGGTTAAATGCCAATTTGGTATGTAAGGACTGTTTTCTAAAAGCATTGTTTCTGCTAATGCAGTTTGAATTTTATGCGGTTCTAAAAGTCCAGCAGGGGAAGAAATGGTCGGCATAATTCCTGAAGCAGTAAAACCTATGAAAACAAATTTATCTTTGACATCTAATTCTTGCAGATTTGTTTCACTTGTTTCAATCCAAGATATAAATTTCTTTCCTTGTGAATCTGTATTTATAGGCGGTAAGCCTTGCACTCTGACTTGCTCAATTCCTAATTCGTTTGTTTTAATAATATAAGTATCAGCACCAACCAAGATTTTTAAAACTTCAATTGCAAAAGAAGCAACCCAACCATCAGGAGTTTGATATAAAAGCGGTATCTGTCTTACAAGATTATCAACATCAACAGATGCAGATGCAAGACCCTCGTTTGTGCTTGATCGTAAAGGTTCAACATTATTAATTGTCCCTTTTATAAAATTTGTCTTTACATCTTCACCAAGAATTACCGTGCCAACAGTCTGTGGATAAATATTGTTTTCATATTCAAAAATAGATAACACAGAATTTGACAGACCAAGGACTTCTGCAAATGCTTCGTCTCCACCTAATCTATCTTTATGAGGCATAGCAAGAACCCAGCCCACACCTAAAGCTCCTGCATTTATTATTTCTGCATGGATTTTAGCTAACTCCAATCTTGGTATTGGATAACCACCTTGTTCATCAACAAATTTTTCATCAAGGTTTATTACAGTAAAATATCCTGATTCTTCAAACTTTGGAACAAAATAATCAAAGGTTCTAAGTTTAATAACCTGTTGATAAGTATGTTGAAAAAGCAGAGGTAAACTCAGCAATAAAACAAAAAATAAAGGGAATAATTTATTTATTAATCCTGAGTAATTCTTATTACTGATGAACTTCCCCCATTTATTTTTACAATTTTTGACACACCATCTTGAATAAATATTACTGTATATGACCCATCAATATTCAAATCAACTCTTGCGAAATTGGAAACTTGCCTTTGTAAAGTTATAGTATCACCAACAATAAACGATGTGATTTGTGTTTCTAAATCTTGACCTAATTTTGTTCCTGATAAGATGGTAGAATTGACATCTTGCAGAGCATCTTGTTCTTCTTGATCAAAGTCATCAATAATCTGTAATAAATCCTCCAGAAAATTTGTATCAAGAGCATCATAATCAAGTTCCGTAAATTCCAGACTATCTTCTTCTAATTCATCTTCTGCTAAATAATCAATATCAAGATCACTAAAATCTAATATAGAATCGCTTTCGCTTGAATAAACTGTTTCTTCTTCGCCAAACTCTTCTTCAGGTGGAGATACAATCAACATGTTATCAATCATATCTAAAGATAAATCAAGTATTACAGGAACACTTGGAGCACTTTCAAAAACATCTACTGTTGTTGCTTGATAAGGTTTATTAAGAGTGACAGTGCCAATAGCTGTTGTAACCAGTATTTCACCACTAGGTAAACCGCTATCATCAGGTAATAAAATAATGAGAGAACGCCCCAATTCATCAACAGTACAGGTAAAATCTGTACCTCGTATTGTAATGTTGGCAGTTGGAGTGCTGAGCTGAATATTTTGTTTGGCAATTTTTCCTAATTTACTTGTTATAAATCTCGCTGTACCACTTGCAAATTTGAGAGCCATTTTGCTTTTTGATGGGTCTGGGTCAAAGATATATTCATCAATCACCAACTTGCTATGTTCTGTTAGTCTTACTTTTGAATCATCAAGAAAGGTAATAGCCATACGACCATTACGAGTAATAGCTTGATCATTAGATGCTATCGCAAAATCTAATTTAGCTTCATATGATTTATCTCTTAATACTTCGGCATTACCTTTTAATTCAGAAACTCCACCAATATTAACAACTGGTAGAGCCCCCTGAATCGGACTGTATAATGCACAGGTTAGAATTATTGCCGTTTTGTATGATTTTAAGATAGTCACGAGCTAATGTACTTGATTGAGTAATGTTATAAGTATTTGAATTTCCATCAATATCCATGTAAAGGTAGCCACTATCGCTTGATGAAGTTCCACTGTAACCATCTAAATTTGCTGTAATTGTATTTGAGCTTCCATTTATATCTATAAAATTTATAGCATTGGAATAATCTAGGTCAAATGTAAGTGTATTTGAATCACCCAAAATAACCCAGTCCAAATCTAAATAAGAAGCACTATCATCTTCGCCAATATCTACATCAAAAGTATTTGTGTTTCCTGTTACCTGAATATTCATATTCACGAAATCTGAAGTTATCAAACCTGTGCTATTCATCAACATATCGTAAACATTAGAATCACCAGTAAACTCAAAAAAGCCTGTAAAACTTTCACCATCAATAGCATCTGATCTAAAGATATTTGAAGAACCAATTTGATTGATGTCCAAAGTCATAGAAGCACCATCTAAATCTAGTGCAGTTAAAGTACCAGCAACTGAATCCGTACCACCAATTAAGTTATTAGAACCTAATTGTTCAAGATCAATAGAAGCATTATTTCCATTTTGATCAATATATATTTCATCATCTGCTGACAAAACACCTATTAAAAATAAAACACTTAAAACTAATTTTTTATTCATATTTCCAAAAACCTCTTTCATAACCTTTATTTATTAATTCAAGCACTGCACCTTCTATTGCTTTTTGGAGAGCTATTGTTCCACTTTCGTTTTCAGTGTAACCAAATTCCAATTCAACAAGTTCAGTACCCTGCTCAATAAATTTAAAAACATCTTGGGATTTACCCCAAGAAAAGATAGTCTTTTGGCTAAGAATCTCAATTAAGATTTCACCAGTTGCTACTGAAACCATGCGAAGCGAAACGGTAACTGTATCTTCTCTAAACTGATCACTTGAACCAATTCCAAGATACCGCGCTCCGACACCACCTGTTCTTATATTTGTATCATAGCTTAGAACTGCTCCCTCAAGCAAGACCCCTGCCATGAGAAGAGGACGAAGTGGTTGAGCATCTTCAGTTAATTGTTCCCTTGCTGATCTTATTAATTGACGTTCCTTTGTAAGATTGTCTAAACCTACCCTTTCTACAACTGTAAACATTTGACCATTACCAGAGTGTTTTAATGCCCTTATTAAAAGGGCAGATGGGGCTTGTGTAACTGCTGTACTGAATAAAGCAAAAGAACTGTTACTTTTTCTTTGACCAGTTTGATCTATAAAAGCATTTGGATATACAGCAACAACAGGTTTGTTCTTTGGTAAAGGTACTTCTAAAAGTTTTTGGTTGTGGATATGTCCAATCTGAAAGCTATCATCTCTATGATTTATTGCATTATTGGTATTTAAACCAGCACAACTAGAAAGTAAAAGCACCGATAGGCACAGTAATTTCTGTGGTATTGCCCTCGGCATCTGTGACTGTAAGAGTGATAAATAATCCATCTGCTGAAACCTCATATTCAATAGTATTTCCCATTAATTCTAAAACTCCACTTGTACTTGGAGTTTCACCAAACAGATTATCTACAAGTTGTCTTGACAACTGTGCATAAATTCTGCTTTCTAGGTTTCTTATAAACCTTGCCAAAGTTGTATTTTCAGCTTCTCTTTTGAGTTCGTCTTGATATGCTTTTATTTCTGCTTCTAATGCTTCTTTTCTATTAAATTCTTGATTCTCAATTGTTAAATAATGTGAGCTTGTATTGATACCACTAAATGAGGGTGATTTAAATTTGTGAATTAGCTCGTCTGCTGTAACCATATTTGCAAAAAGCATTACAGCAAGAAATGGTAAAATAAAAAATGAACAACCTTTATTCTTTTCTACATAGTAAGAATCCAAACCAATTTTTTGATTTTTTGTTTTTTTATTTTTTAAATTAGCCATGTAAAGAAAATATACCAAAAACCAAAACAAAAGCCTAGAACTAAAAACCAACCAGAAAGTTTCACAAAATCTATACGATACTTAATCTTTTCTTTGATCATCTCTGTCAGCTTTTGCAATTTTATTACTATCTATTAGTTGTGGTACACCTAGTATCGTTTTGATAAGGGTGTCCTGACGTATTATTTCGTTGTCTAAGCTTCGTATTCTATCAATGAGTGCTACTAGTATGCCATGTTGAGAATCTAGCTTTGTACCTAATCTCTCTTCCATAGCTTCAATTTGTGATTGCACTTTGTCATCAACAGTATCAAGTTTTGTTTCCATACCATTAATGATTTTCATAATGAGTTTCCAAATAAAGAAACCCAAACCAATAGCCATAGCTATTGGAAACCCAACTTCATTTATAAGCTGGATTATTTGTTCCATTTAAGTTAAGACCAAATAGCTCCACAGATAGTCTGCACTAAAGCATCTTCACCTGTTACATCAGTTGCAGAACCACCATCAGATACAAACTTATTCAAATGTTTAACTTCTGTTGCAACTGTTCCATCTAAATGCGCATCACCACCAGTACCAGTTAATGTATTTTCATACACTACCATCATAGTTGGGTGTTTGGCATTTGCTGTTGCATCTGCTGAACTATCTGCTAAAGGATATACCTCTATTCTTTGAACTGTTTTTGTACTTGAAATTGCCATTTTTTTTTCTCCTGTTTGAAAAGTTTAATTTCGTTTATACAGTTTAACCTCTTCTTTGAGTTTTTCAATTTCTTCTTGTTGTTCTTGAACCGCCTTTATTAAATGAACAACGAGCTTGGAATAATCCATTTGGTACAAATCATCTTCTTTGGTAACCGCATTTGGTACAATTTTTTCTACCTCTTGTGCGATCAAGCCCTCGTCAGCTTTACCATTCGCTTTCCAATTAAAGGCTACTGGATTTAGTTTATTGATTACTTTTAGACCTCTAGCATATCCAGTAACATCTTTTAATCTAGCATCAGATGTTGTGTTATATGAAGTTGCAGAACTTGTTACATTTATCTGACCAACAACTGTATTATTCTTTCTAAACTGAACAGCTACTCCATCACTTGTTGTTCTGTTAAAAATACCAACAACAGCACTTGCTCTTGTTGCAATAAACAAACCACCACTTCTTGCTTCAACACCAGTTGCTGCAGAATTTTGAGCAGTTTTGCCAACTAATAAACTAGCTTGATTTACTTGTATAGTATCGTCTGTCAGTATAAGAGGTTTAGCAATATCAAATGGGTCAGAGACTTCATCTGAATTTGCAGAAACATAAAACTCCATTTTACCTGAGTTATCGTCTGCCCCATCACCAACCACTCTGATTGAAGCAGAAGCAAAATTTCCGCTACTGAACCACTGAATACTACCCTTAGTTACAGATGCACCAGATGTTGTTTGATTGAATTGTAATTTAGCACTATTAGGTTGTGTAATAATAACTGGTGTAGAGACAGCTGTAATGCCATCATTTTTTACTTGAAACCTATTTGAACCACCAGTATTTAGTTGTATTTGGTTATTTGTAAATTGAACACTCGT
>CEPH01018276.1_pt1 | contig 38978 bp, 37 predicted proteins | sample 530571 | NCBI WGS metagenome assembly CEPH01 (sample SAMEA2620413, study PRJEB7988) | marine metagenome | biome: marine biome (ENVO:00000447); feature: surface water layer (ENVO:00002042); material: "saline water (ENVO:00002010), including plankton (ENVO:xxxxxxxx)" | depth 5 m | reverse complement strand
CACCATCTCTTGTCTGGGCTTGTTGGCCTTAACAGCCTTTAGCACGCAGCGTAGGTTCAAAGAAATTGCCATCAGAAAAGTATTGGGCTCAACCAGTACGGCTATAGCTAGATTACTCTCCCAAGAGTTCGTAATTCTTGTCCTATTGGCTATTCTAATTGCCCTACCTATTAGTTATTACTTCATGAGAAACTGGCTCGACAGTTTTGCATACCGAATAGAGCTGAAGCCCCTATACTTTATTCTAGGTGGAGTATTAATGATGGTGGTAGCCTGGCTAACCATTGCATCTCAGACGGCAAAGTCAGCAAAAGTGAATATAACGGAAAGCCTAAGGAGCGAGTGAGTTTCAACAAAAAACATACTACCCCTCCTCGCTTGGCAGAAAAGCTACTGCTCTGGTTCTTGAAAGATGAACTGGCAGAAGAGGTGTTGGGCGATCTGGACGAGAAATTCTATTCAACAGCAGAAAAACACTCAACTCGAAAGGCAAAGCGCAACTATTGGTTTCAGGTCATTAACTATATGCGCCCTTTTGCCTTCAAAGCCACAAAAACTCAGCGTATAACAACAAATCTTATGATTGGACATTTCTTTAAACTCTCCTGGAGAACACTTCAGCGCAACAAAATTTTTTCATCTATAAAAATTACCGGTTTTGCCATTGGCATTGCTGCCTGCATACTCATTTCACTATTCATTGGGCACGAACTTACCTACGATAGGCACTACCAAAATCAGGATCAGATTTTCCGAATAGCAAACCAATATGCCGGTACCGGAGACTTTGGTAGGTGGACAAACATGCAAGGGCCTTTTAAGCCCATTTTGGAAGACTACATTCCGGAAATAGAGTTGGTAGCCCGCACTGTATTTTGGAAGTGGGGAGATGTTGGCGAAAATCATATCAGAAGGTCAGACACAAACGCTAACATTTTTGAAAGTGGTTTCTTCTATGCCGACCCCGAACTATTAGAAATTCTGGAAATACCCATGGTATATGGCAATGCAAAGACAGCTCTCACCGAACCCAACAGCATTGTGATTTCCAAAAGTAAGGCCGACAAGTTCTTTCCCGGAATAAATCCGGTGGGTCAGCAGCTTATTTTAAATGATAGAGCAACTCAACCCTATACAATAGGGGGAGTAATGGAAGACTTACCCAACACTATGCATTTGCAAGGTGATTTTATACTCACTCTAAAGGGCCGGGAATCTGGCCCCGGTTCCACCGGCTGGTGTTGCTCCAATTATACCTTCTATATAAGAACCAAACCGGAAACCCAAAAAAGAGCCATTGAACAGAAACTTGTGAGGGTGAGAGACACCTACGTAATGGATAAACTGAGCGAAGCCGGGGTAACCGATCTGGAAGATATGCAAAAATACAGGTCGTATTATCTACAACCCATAGCCAATGTATATTTGAACCCTGAAGATATTGAAGACTATCAACAGCACGGCTCCATTGAACTGGTCTGGATTTTTGGTGCTATTGCCCTGGTTATCCTACTTCTGGCCTGCCTCAACTTCATCAATCTGTCAACTGCCAAATTAATTAACCGCTCCAAAGAGGTAGGACTCAGAAAGGTGGTAGGCTCATTCAGATCTGGGCTTATTTGGCAATTCCTTGTAGAATCTGTGTTCTATTGCTTTTTGGCTGTATTACTCGGGCTAGTATTTGTCACTCTGGCACTACCTACCTTTAACTTTATTGCCGAAAAGTCGCTGACTATTCCCTGGACAAGCCCCTGGTTCATACCTCTATTGCTGCTTTCTGTATTGGTAGTTGGGCTTATTTCAGGAATCTACCCTGCCCTATATCTATCAAAATTTTCACCAGCCGAGGCACTAAAGGGTAAAACACGGTTGAGCAGAAAGGCCTCTTTTGTGAGAGGCGGCATGGTGGTGTTTCAGTTTACTGCAACCGTAATTCTGATTATCTGCACACTGGTCTTGCACCAGCAATTCAACCACTACATGAACCAATCGTTGGGCTATGACAAAGAACAGGTCATCAATATTCTTGGGTTGGAATCACTCGAGCCTCAAAAACGCGATGTACTAAAAGAAGAATTGCTCCGTCTTCCAACCGTAGAGAGCGCCACACTTGGCGACTATCTACCTGTATCCGGAGGCCGAACCTCGAATGCTGGCTACTGGCTGGATGGCCGTAAAAGTATTGACCCCGGATTTGAGGCGGCCACATGGCTTGTAGACGAAGACTACCTCCAAACCATGAGCATGCGGTTGGTAGAAGGAAGAAACCTCACTGGCCAATCGCTCGACAGTGCCAGCATTATTATTAATCAAAGCATGCAAAAATACCTGCAATTGGAACAACCCATTGGGGCAAGACTCATAGACATGTTCGATAACAAATATGCCGTTATTGGTGTGGTCGAAGACTTTTATTTTGAGTCGCTTACAGGCAACATAAGCCCACTAGCAATGCTACAGGGCAAAGGTAGTTCTACACTCTCGGTAAAAGTAAACACTGATCAACTTAGCGAAGCCGTTGCAGGAGTCAGCTCGGTTTGGGCAAGTCTTAAACCCCATCAGCCCATTCGATATACTTTTCTAGACGATAGGTTCGAACGTATGTATGACGACTTACTAAGAGCCAAAACTATCTTCATTATCTTCAGTGTTTTGTCGGTTACTGTAGCCTGCCTTGGTTTGTTTGCCCTTTCTGCCTTTACCATAGAACAGCGAGGCAAAGAAATAAGCGTTAGGAAAGTGCTTGGGGCTAGTGTAAGCTGCATTTTCAGGCTTCTAGCCACCGATTTTATACGGCTGGTTCTTATCTCAATTGTTATAGCCATTCCTATTGGTTGGTACCTGGCTCAGGGCATTTTGCAAGATATGGCCAACACCATCCGACTTTCGTGGCCCCTATTCGGTCTGGCTGCGATCATCGCCTTTGCCGTTGCCCTGTTCACCATAAGTTTTGAAGCCATTAAAGCGGCTCTCGTCAACCCTGCAGAAAGGTTAAGATCCGAATGAAGTTGAAACACCCATACACGATTAGCCAAGTAATTCTCTCATCAATCTGGGAGATTGCCACAATCCTACCTCACCTGTTTACTGACTGGCATACTCAGACTTGTGGGGCACTATGAAGAACCCCAGGAACCATATTACCCCTCCTCGTCTGGCAGAAAAGCTACTTCTCTGGTTTTTGAAAGATGAGCTGGCCGAAGAGGTGTTGGGCGATCTGGACGAGAAGTTCTATTCAACTGCAGAAACCCATTCCCTACGAAAGGCCAGGCGCAACTACTGGTATCAGGTCATTCATTACCTGCGCCCCTTTGCCTTTCGTTTTTTCAAAATCAAAAACTCAAATACTATGATCAATCATAACTTTAAAGTGAGCTACCGACAGATGCTCAAGAACAAAGGCTATTCCTTTATCAATGTGGGCGGTTTGGCCATGGGCATGGTGGTGGCTATGCTCATCGGACTCTGGGTTGTGGACGAGCTAAATTTCAATAAGTATCACAAAAACTATGACCGCATTGCGCAGATACTGCGGGTAGAATCCAATGGTCAGGGCGGAGTAGCCGTGAACAACGCATTAGCCACCGGTATGGGCAACCTTGTGCGTGAATCTTTCCCCGACCAAATAGAGGAGCTATTTATGGTAAGGTCCAGAAAGCAAGCCCCGGTAATTACCAATGGCAACAAGAAATTTCGCGAAGCAGGTGTTTTTCTGGAAGAAAATGGCCCTGGTGTGCTCACATTAGATATGATTTACGGCAGCACTGAAGGGCTGAAAGAAACACGATCGGTTCTACTTTCCCAAACACTGTCCAAAAAGCTTTTTGGAGAGGAAAACCCCGTTGGAAAAACAGTAAAGCTCAATGCAGACATAGACTTGTTAGTTGGTGGGGTATATAAAGATTTACCCAAGAATTCTAAGTTTTCAGAGGCAGCGTTTTTCTCCCGACTCCTCCTCCTTTTTAGAGAGAATGAAGAGTCCATGAACGTTTGGAACAATTACAACATCGATATCTATGTAAAACTGGCCAACAATGTAAATCACGAACAGCTTGCCGAGCTCATTACTGAGAAAATCAAAGGGCATTATGATGATTGGGCAAGAGAGGCAAACCAAACGTTCATCCTTCATCCTATGAAAGACTGGCACTTGAATTCTGAATGGAAAGATGGGATGTCAGTGACAAGTCAGGAAAAGAAATTCGTTAGGCTCTATGGCGTAATTGGCGTATTTGTGCTGCTACTGGCCTGCATAAACTTTATGAATCTGAGTACCGCCAGATCTGAAAAACGGGCCAAAGAAGTTGGCATCCGTAAAACACTTGGTTCGCTCAGAAAACAGCTCATCACGCAGTTCTACATGGAGTCATTCCTTTATACCCTTTCTGCCTTTGGGCTGTCACTAATACTACTTTGGGCCTTACTACCTTGGTTCAATGAAACTTCAGGTAAAGGCATTTTGGCACCATGGGGTATGCCTGAGTTCTGGCTGGCCGGCACCGGGTTCATTTTATTTACATCCTTTATTTCAGGCTCTTACCCTGCCGCTTACCTTTCTAGTTTTAAACCGCTAAAGGCTTTAAAAGGTGGGCTCAAGTTTGGCAAAAGCGCCTCTATTCCGCGTAAGGTTTTGGTGGTATTTCAATTTACCATTTCCATTGCCCTGATTATCGGAACCATTACCGTAAACAACCAGATTCAGGCGGCCAAAGACCGCCCCATCGGTTACTCTCCAAAAGGAATGATCGCAATAGCTCCGGGCTCACCCCGGTTTGGTCAGCAAAAGGAATTATTGAAGCAAGAAATTCTGAAAACAGGAATGGCCGAAGCAATTGGCTTTTCCAACTATCCGGTAACCAGCACCTTAGGCTGGAACTACGGATTCTCATGGGAAGGCATGGACCCGGGATTCGATCAATCGTTCAACACCATCACTATTTCCAATGGATATGCCGATGCCGTAGGTATGGAGTTCATTACCGGCAGAGACTTCGACCCTACCAGAGAAACCGACAAGAACGCCATCATTATCAATGAATCGGCTATGAAAGCCATGCAACTGGAAAATCCGGTAGGTACAGTAGTGCGATACGATCCGGGCTGGCGAGAAGCGGTAAACTACACCATTATTGGTGTGGTAAAGGACATGATCAAAGGTGATCCCTTTCAGCAAACCGATCAGTCCATCATGTTCTTAGATCAGGAATACACCAGCTATATGTATATCCGCCTGAATCCGAATGTAAGTACGAGCGAATCTATTGCCGCCATTGGCGAAGTTTACCACCAAATTTTACCGGAAGCTCCATTCGACTTCCATTTTGCCGATGATCAATACAACCAAAAATTTGAGGCGGAACTTCGCATAGCAAGTCTTGCAAGGTTCTTTACCCTGTTGGCTATACTCATTAGTTGTTTAGGTTTATTTGGCCTTTCATCGTTCATTGCCGAACAACGAACCAAAGAAATAGGCATTAGAAAAGTATTGGGAGCAAGTATTCTAAATCTCTGGAAGCTACTCTCGAAAGACTTTACATTGTTGGTAGTAATTGCCTGCTTTATTGCCATACCACTGGCTTATGCCGTGCTGGACAACTGGCTAAATAGTTACCCGGTGCGTACAGAACTATATTGGTGGGTGTTTGCCATTGCCGGTTTTGGTGCTCTATTGGTGAGTTTGCTCACTGTAAGTATTCAGTCCATAAAAGCAGCCATGGCCAACCCGGTTAGAAGTCTCAGGTCTGAGTAGCGTGCGAGATGGGCTTTTTAAAAAAACAGGTAATAATCCGGGGTGACTTTTAATTGCAGATTCCTTAAATTGGGACATGTAATTTCACACCAAACTATTTTTTCAATGAACGCACCATCTAAAGCCCCACTCTTGCTGGGCAATGACTCCGTGGTCAATAAGGAAAATTTTCCCCAGGCCATTCAACAAGCCATAGAGATTGAAATAGCCACTATACCGGTCTATTTGTACACATATTACTCTATTAACAGAAATCCCAACCAGGATGAATTAATCAAGCAACTAACCGCTGACCTCCTGGCTGCCGGTAAAACAAAAGAAGAAGCCTCCACTCTGGCTCAGGAGCTTTCGGCTGATATTATGGTTTATGCCAACCGGGCAGGAGCCTTAATAATGAGCGTGGTAATAGAAGAAATGCTACACATGGCCCTTTCTTCCAACATTAAACAAGCCACCGTTGGACAGCCGGAGTTACTTTACAAAACCCCGACCAGCTGGCCGGCCTATTTGCCCGGACACATTCCGGAGTTTCCGATCAATCGATCGAAACTTTCTTTCAGGTCGCTTTATACCTTTCTTCAAATTGAGTCTCCGGACAAACTGAAAGAACCCGGCACCGAGATGTTGCTTGCTGCCAAACCTATTGAATATACCACCATTGGTGAATTCTACTCTCAAATTGAAAAGTATCTGGGTAGTGCCGATGTGGAGTACCATCCGGAAAGACCCCAACTCATTCCCGGCAAAGGCTACTACACTAACAACACCATTGATACCATATATTATAACCGCGAACACAAACCGGTATTTACCAATGCAGAAGATAGTGGCGACCTGATATACGTAACCGATGCAGAAAGTGCCATTGCGGCTATGCAGGAAATTGTTGAACAAGGGGAAGGACACACCCCCGAGCCGGGAAGTGGTTTAACCACGGGGCTTAATGCCAACGGAACGGTGAATTGTGCTCCGGGCAATATAGATGACACAGACGACCCTAGCGGAGACGAAGTATCACACTTTTTTAAGTTCAATCAGGTGTATTGTGACTTGCATAAATACCTGCATAAGTTTGCTCATGCTATGGGCAAAGAGGTATGCGATGTAGGCGACCAGGACGCCAGTGCAAAAACCTACTTTGATCCCGCCAAACTAGACGAGATAAATGACGAGTTCTTTACCAAATACTTCGTGCTCAATGTTCCGGAAAACCCAAGCGTAGCCGATTACACCAGTCCTGCTGTTCAAAAGGTGGCCACTCTTACCAATGCCATTTACACCTACATCTTTTTAATGAGCGAAGACTGCTATCGCAGAAAGGGACACACACAATATGAACTCTTTATGTTTGGCATTCATAAGTCTATGATATTCATTCTTAACTCACTTTGTGGTGAACTAACAGGAATGAGCTATGTGGCCAAAGATGGCAAAACATATAATGCTGCCCCTACCTTTGAAGACTACCACTTTGCAACCTCTTCCAGCCCTAAATCGCAGTTAATAGAACTATTCAACAGCGCTGTAGGTGCCTATGATGGTATTGCCTATCTCGGACAAAGAATTCATGACTTACCCGATGTGCCATTGGAGCCTTATCTGGATAAAGAAAAAGGAAAGCTCTCATTTGCAGGTTAATCACTTATAAAACTCACACGTATGTATATTTTTAACAACACTCATTTTTTGTACGATAGCTGTGGCGGCAGAGGAAGCAGCTGTGGAAGCTCCAACGGTTGCGGCTCCAGCAGCAAGGGAGAAAAAGACATTACTACTCCCCTTGAATTGCACGCCTGCATGGGGCTGAACGCCTGCAAAGGCCATGATAGATTTGGAACCAACGCCTGTGCTGGACAAGGCTTTTGCGCCACTCAAACACACGTTTGTCACACACTAAACAACTGCCGCGGACAAGGTGGTTGTGGTTTATATGGTGACGCCTCCGAACAATGCCGACCGGGAGCCAACGACTGCGCCTGGCAAGGCAGCTGCGCCACCCCCATACAAGCCGAACGATTTAGCACTCAGGGACCAAATGCCGGTAAAAGCACCTGGCTACTTGCCCGCAAGCTGTTTGAAGAAAGAATGGCCAAAGCCAACCGAACAGTTGGCCCCTCTCCTTTTCCTTCAGGACCACCACAAAAATGGTTACAATCTGTAGCCGCCAACGGTGAGTACGACTCTTGCGGAAATAGCGGAGATAAATATTGCTCTTTCGGCTACAACAGCCCGGCAAAAAATGCTGAAGAAATGATTGAGGCCAGCAGAGAAGCCCTCAAAGACACTTGTACCGAATGTAAAAAGGTAGAAGAAGATGAAAAAAGGGAAAGCCAGGCTCAGCAGTAGCGCAAACGGTCTTCCGGTATAAATTACCAATCAATGACAGAGCGGGAATTCTGTGAAGCATGTAGTGCTGTTAGGTTCCCGCTTCTGCTTAACCCCACTGAATATGCATACCCATAATACAGACCATTTTGAACGCCAATTGCAAAACCTGCCGCAATTAGGCTTAGGACTGGGGCTCCGAAGCCAACACTTTAAATACATTACTGAAAATCATCCGCCAGTAGAATGGTTTGAGATTATCTCTGAAAACTTCATGGACTCCGGTGGAAGGCCCATGAACTTTCTAAGGCAAATTGCCGAAGAATATCCTTTGGTTATGCATGGGGTCTCTCTTTCCATAGGAAGCACCGACCCGCTGAACATGGACTACTTAAATCGGCTCAAAAAACTAGCTTCCGAAATTCAACCCAAATGGATTAGTGACCACCTTTGCTGGACGGGCGTATTGGGCTTAAATACACACGACCTTCTTCCAGTGCCACTCAATGAAGAAACTCTGAATCATATAGTACAGCGTATTAAACAGGTACAAGATTTTCTGGAACGCCCCCTTATTCTCGAAAACCCAAGTACTTACCTGAGCTTTCAGCATTCCGATATTCATGAACCTTTGTTTTTGAAGGAAATGGCCGAGCAGAGTGGCTGCGGTCTGCTTCTCGATGTTAACAACGTATACGTGACCTGTTTTAACAATGAGTGGGATCCTATAAAATACATTGAAGAACTCCCACACGAACGAATTGTGCAAATGCACCTGGCCGGCCACATGCATTGCGGCACACACATAATAGACACACATGATAGCCCGGTAATAGATTCCGTCTGGGAGCTGTTTAGAATTGCCTGGCAAAAAATCGGAGGTTGTTCAGTGCTTCTGGAGTGGGATAACCATATTCCCTCTTTTGAAGAGTACCATGCCGAAGTTTTGAAAGCCAGGGAATACATGGAGGGTGAACCGGAGCCCATTCAAATGAACCCACCATCAACCACAGACCTTAAAGTTTCTAACCCGGTGAGTTTTTTAGTACCGGAAGTTAGCCATGAACTACAATGACAAAGCCAAGCCTTTCAGCCACACAAAAATGGATGCAGCAAATACTGGTGTCTCCACTCGCTTTCGAAACCGACCCCAACAGTCATTTGCCGGACTCATTTAAGAACGATGTAGAGAAGCTCATTAAACCCAACAGCAGACTCTCTGCGAATGAGCGATTGCAAATTTACCAAACAGGCTACCTGGCCAGATTACGCGACTGCATGGAAAAGCAATTTTCGGTACTTCAGATGGCTCTCGGAAAAGAGCTATTTCAGGCGTTTGTCGATGACTACCTGCAGAAGTATCCTTCGCAAAGCTATACGCTCAGCGAGCTAGGTCACCGGTTTGCTCAATACCTTGAAGAAACAAGACCAGACAAAGAGCTGGCACCAGAAGAGCGCGAAACCTGGCCCGATTTTATGATTGAGCTGGTAAGGTTTGAGTATAAAATCACCCGCATTTTCGATGCCGACTTCTCCACTACCTTTGAATATGCCTTACTGAAAACTCCAAGTGAGCAACTTCGTTTGGTAGAGGCCCTGGAGTTATTCGCTTTTAAGTTTCCAATTAGCCAATATTATCAGCAGGCTATTAAAGGCAAGTCTCCTGCAATACCAACCCCTTTGCCAACCTACGTGGCTCTGGCAAGGACAAAAGACTTTAGAATTGGTCTGTTCGAACTGAATCGCGGTCAATACATCTTCCTCAACCTTTGGAAAATGCATGGACAATTTGCTCCAACCTTAAAGGCATTTATTGAGCAGACAGGAATAGACCAAAAAGCATTTCAGGAAGTCTGGCCAAAATGGAAAGAATATTTTACTGAAAGTCTGCTCCTGAGCACTTAAATGTATACGATTCACCCATCCGACCGCTTGGATCGGTCGGACGGGTCATCTAATTCCCTCAATTTCTTTATCAGTCAGGCCTTTCCGAGACTCTCTGTAAAATTCTTGAATGTTGGAAGGAACATCAAGACACTCAAAGGCCACAGCCTTACTTGGCAAACTTCCATTTCTAAGACCAATATAATCGCGGTAAGAACTAAACTCCCAGTCCTCTGCCCTCTGGCAGAGTCCCGCCAAAACCGGATTCTGGTGTATATAGTGGAAACAAATGTGTCCATAGCTTTCAAGGTTCTTGGATTTAGCCCCTTGCTGAAATAAAGACCCCGTCCTGCTATGGGCTTTATTAATTGCTTGTGTATAGCTACTTTGTAGTGTTCCTAGTTTTCTGGATAAACGTTTTGAAATTTGCTCGTCATTCAGCCCATCTACCCTTTTTACTCTAATTAATAAATGATAGTGATTAGGCATAAGGCAATAAGCCAGCAAGTCTGCTAATGGGGTTACTTCTATTCTGATCTTCTTTAGGAAGAAAAGGTAATTGTCCTTTTCAAAAAATATCCTCTCCCTATTATTCCCCCTATTGTAAGTGTGATATAGCTCATTTGTAAGAAACCTCATAAAATAGCTTTCTATACCCGTCCGACCGCTTGGAGCGGTCGGATGGATGGGGTGGCTATTAGAATTTCTTATACATCGGCCACCTTCTGCAGGGTATTGATATCCACATGAGGCCAATTAAACTTCCTTCCGTTAGGGGCTGTAGAAGGAGGAAACACCAGGTTGATCGTCTGTGAATATTGAAGCTGCCATGAACTGCTACCATTAGCGTTCAACACCTCTTCTAGCCAGAAAATACAGCTCATTTTTGTGGCATCGGTATTCTTGGTTATGAATGGGGTATTGAGGATACCTCCTGTGGCGTTCTCTGAAGACAGATTGAGCGTAATAACCTGACCAAACTTCTGATCCTTTACATCATTGGCCAGCTGCTGGTTAGGATTGGCCTGAGGGAAATCTGGAAACCGTGGATGCATGGTATATTGTTCTTCTCCATAACCAAACACGCCTCCTCCATCAACCAAAGTTGGGCTTGTTTTAGCCTCAGGAAAATCAAACTTTCCGTTAGATTCGCTGGAGTTACCCATTAACAAGATTGAATTACCATGCGGAATATTACCGAGTCTGGCCACATTAAAGCCGCTATCGAAATTGGTAATGTTCAGCAACATTCCTGTTTCGGCATGAATTTCGGTGCCCTTACTAAAGCCTCGGGCATTACAAAATTCAGTATCGCAATCGCTAAAGACCTTCTGTTCATAGATTAACCCCACAATGGTCTGGTCATCTTCCATACCACGATTACCGGCAATAACAGCCGGAGAAAACGACCATGTTTCATAATATGGAATTACCTCCAGAACAAAACCATCGGCCGGAGGAGTAAAGGGTGAGTTACCTGGTACGGCAATAACATTCCAACCTGTGCCCGATCCGGGTTTGCTTTCCCAAGTGCCCAGAAAGCCTTGTAAAATACCTAGATCGATTTCCTGTGATTCTTTTGCGGACAGCAACCTCGCTCCGAGTACTGTCGGGTCCATTTTTCCCATAGTTCTGATATTTAGTGTGTTAAAAAAGTAATCTAAAGTAAGACTTTTCCGGCTGATTTTAAAACAGGGTCAATAATTGAACATGACACCTACCTAACCGCTCCTAACCAAGACCAACCGGTAGTACTAGATCAAGTGGAAGCTCGTTATTATCGCTATAAACACTCAATCATGAAGAAAACTTACATTTTAGCCCTACTGAGCCTGCTGCTATTCGTTAATTGCAGGGGTGCTAATCCCCCTCAGCATAGCCTCTCCAACCATACCTCAGCCATAGATGTAGCGTTGACGGAACCAAGCAGTTCCGAACCTTTAATTTCTCATGAGGCATTGATGGAACTACTAGTAGAGCACCCAGACAGTAGCTTTAAAACCATCAATCGTATTTTCGGCCAAAACAATGGGCTTTTGATATCGCGAAACAACTATCAGTTTAGCTATCGAATACCTTCCGCCTCCTTTTCAAAAACTCTTGAGGACTTAGCCGGTATAGGGAAAGTAAAACAAAGACTCATAAACAGCCGGGACGTAACCAATCAGGTATTCAACTCACAAGACCGACTTAGCAGCCTTAAAAAGGTAAAAGAAAGGTACCTGAACCTTTTACAACAAGCCAATTCCGTTTCTGACATGCTGAGTATTGAGAAGGAGTTGGAGAGAATAAGTGGAGAAATAGAAATACTCGAAAGTGAGCTTAAGAGACTCCAATCGAGTATCGATTACTCTATCATTAATGTAGTACTCAAACAAAAAAAGAAGGCCGGTATTATCGGAGCTATTGGCAAAGGCATTTATTCAGGAGTTAAGTGGTTGTTTGTGAGAAACTAGCGGGCCTAAAAAAACAAATTACCAGGCCTCCTGTTGCCATTCAAGCCCAGCACAAATCCGCCAGTAAAAAGATTTATAAGACACAGCCGGTATTTTCTTAACTTATTTATCAGTTAATCAACCCCTTATACTATGCCGCTCAAAAAAGAAGACATTAGCCAAGAAGTGTTCGACCTATATGATGAATATGCTCATAATAAGATTGACCGCAGGAAATTCATTGAACGACTATCGGTCTATGCCGTTGGCGGTATCACTATAAGCTCTCTTCTAAGCTTCATTATGCCCGATTATGAAACCACTGCTTTGGTGAGTGCTGATGACGACCGCTTGAGTAGTGAATATATTACCTACGATTCGCCAAAAGGGGGCGGAAAAATTAAAGGGTTGTTTTCGAAACCGGAAGGTGCTTCTGGCAAACTACCCGGCATAATTGTAGTACACGAAAACAGAGGTTTAAATCCATACATAGAAGATGTGGGTCGAAGATGCGCTGTCGATGGCTTTATGAGTCTTGCTCCGGATGCACTAACACCGTTGGGCGGTTATCCCGGCAATGATGATGAGGGCCGGGCTCTGCAACGGCAACGAGACAGGGATGAAATGCTGGAAGATTTTATAGCGGCTTATCATTGGCTTAAAAACCGACCTGAATCTAACGGAAAAGTGGGAGTAGTTGGTTTCTGCTTTGGTGGGTGGATTTCCAATATGATGGCCGTGCGCTTGCCCGACCTGGGTGCAGCCGTACCCTTTTATGGAAGCCAGCCTTCAAATGAAGATGCCGCCAAAATAAAAGCCCCTCTAATGTTGCAATATGCGGGGCTGGATAGCAGAGTGAATGCCGGATGGCCGGACTACGAGCAGGCACTAAAAGCCAATGGGGTAAGCTACGAGGCTTTTGTGTATCCTGATGTAAACCATGGTTTTCACAACAATACAACCCCTCGCTATGACGAGGATGCTGCCACTCTGGCCTGGCAAAGAACCATTGCCTTTTTCAAAAAGCATTTGATGTAACACGTACCATAGCCGTGAGATAGGAACTGAACTAAGGGCAATTAACCTCTCTGTTAATCATCCAGAAAATCTCTAACGGCTCGGTTGAAAGCTATCCACAGTTAATTAGAAAATTAGCAAACTCTAAACTAGCTCAACACTTGTTCATAAAAATTCAAATTATAGTTGACATTTAATATAATTAATCACTTATTTACTATAATTTAAAATTATAAAAATCTGAACAATGAAACACAAACAAAAAATTTTCGCAGTCCTTCTGATTTTTTCATTGTCCTTTGGTATTTCTAAAACCTCAGCTTTTCAGGATGAGGACAAAGGGGTCGAAATGGTTGATGGGTTTAAAATGAAAACCACGAAGAACAGGGAGACAAAACTCGTGTCTGACGTTAAAATTGATGAAAATTCAAACTCAGGAAGCGTTAGTATTGGTTTTTCCAATGATGTAACCAAGCTCATTCATTGGTGTAAAACACGAAAGAAAAAGTGTCCTAAAAAATATCTATAAGAGATAATAACCTCTCTGTGATCATACAGAGAGGTTTAAATCAAACTGTAACCACGCAATGATTAAAAGCCATGTATTCGTCCTTTTGTTCGTCCTTTTACTTTATTCCTGTAATGAGAAGACAAATAATAAAAACATAAGGCAAATAAACATCAGCATTAATTCTGCTACAGATGGATATTTGACCGATTTTTTTTCATCCATATCTGTCTATGAGCTCTCCAGTGAGGAAGTCTTTATTGGTTCTATATCTAAGATTCATCGCCTGGAGGAATTCATTTTTGTTTTGGACAAAGATTACACCAACTCTCTGTACAAGTTTGATTCTAGCGGAAGCTATATTCAAAAGATAGGTGTAGAGGGAGAAGGACCAACGGAATATCAGGACATTAATGACTTTACAGTTGTTAATAATAATGGAACTATTGAGCTCTGGATTTTAGATAACTCTAAGGGTTACTTCTCCATTTTAAAATATGATGTTCAAGGGAATTTTCTGGCAAAAATCAGGAGTACTTTATTTGCCGATTCGTTTGAATTCGTTGAACCAAAATACCTGGTGTTTAGCACATCTAATCAGTGTAACGATAATTTTTGCAGCAACACTTACACTACCGATCTGGATTTAGACATTCTTTCTAAAGGATATGAAAGCCAGCCCCCTTACAAAGAATTGTGGATAGAACCATCCAACCCTATTTCTGTAGTCAACAACGAGACAGCAATAGTCTCCTATGGAGATTTTAACATTTATAGCCTAGACAGTGCAGCAACCATATTCCCTCTTTTAAAAGTAAACCTTGTGGATCGAAAGACTTCTAAAGACTTAAATGAGAGACACATATACCCTGATTCCTATTATCAGTCACTTATAGAAATGGGGCTTTGCTATGATCTTGACAACGTTTTTCTGTTCAATGAACACCTCTTTTTTAGCCTCACTTGCGGAAACCAAAACTATTTTTGCTTTGCTTCTAATCAAGAGATTAGCATAGTAAAGGGCTTAAAACTTAATGATAAAGTAAAGTTAAACTCAATAAATATTGTAGGACGGGATACTGAGAGTGTTTATTGCTACTTTGATCCTGAAGCAATCCTTTCACTTGAAGAATCGGGCCGTCTAAATGATGAAAATCCACTCTCAAAAATCAATAAAGATTCTCTACATAGAGCTAACCCCATTTTGATAAAATTAAAATTTTAAATGTATAAATATTTCTATATAATATTGATATTTATAAATTGTATTAGTTGCACTGATAAAGAGGCAAACGATGGTACTAGTGCTTTGTCGGTAGCCGAGTATGAAGCATTGTTAGACCAAATGATTTATAATAATGCAATTGATGTAAATATCAAATTAGGTGATTCCGTTAGTCTCCATTCAAGCTTATTGATCTTCTACATGTCTCAAAAACATTGTATGGACTGCATTAAGTTCAATCTCCGACTTATAAAAATATGCTAGAAACGGACGATATAGACAAAAGTCAAATAGTCATTATTGAGGACTTTCATGACCAAAGACTACTCACCAGCCTTGTATCGACCACACAACTAGACAAAGTAAAAATATTGAATGGTACTAGTAAAAGTATTTTCACTTCCAATAGAGAACTATACGAATTACCGACTTTTTTTATCTATTCCACAAAAAAGAATATTGGACACTCTTTATATCAGGCAACTACCAGCTCTAAAAGACAAAGTAGATTCTATTTACAATCCGTATCTAAAAGACTAAGATCTGACTTATGAAACCCTTCGTAATATTGATTGTATTTTTTTTAGGTACTACCCTCAATGCGCAGTCTCCTGTTTTGACCATTTATGATAAAAATGAGAAGAAACCTATTGAAGGAGTTCATGCTATAACCCTACTGAATCAAGGTTCAAAGCAAACCCTTAAACTCATTGCCATAAGTGACAAAAACGGAAAAATAGAATTAAACACTGATTACACATCTAACTCCATAGACTCAGTCCTCTTAACTCATGTGAGCTACAAAACTTTAACACTAACCGGGCAAAGAATAAGTGAATCACCCACTTTATTTATGGAAGAAGAAATAAGTCACTTAGAAACTCTTGTTTTTACCGCGGGTGCATCCATCAAACAACCTGACCTTATTGAGATACCAACAACAAAAATTGAACTGGAAGGTAATAAGGTAATTGTTCCAAAATTCTTTACCATGCCTAACGAAGTGACTCTACGTCAATTCAAGGAGTTTATAGATGATACTGGCTATGTTACGGAGGCTGAACTGGGACATAAAAAAGTTAAGGTGCTAAAAATAAAACGGGCGACCTCCGCTTATTTGAAGAGATTAAAAAGAATGCCTTATGAAAATTTTGAACAAGCCAACAGAAAGAAATTCCATGGTTGGGAAAGAACTTTTGAGCTAGTAGAAGTTGATTCGGTAAACTGGCGACATGATGAATTTGGAACTCTCAGGACGGAAAGCCAAATGGACTACCCCGTTATTCATGTAACATTTAAAGACGCTCTGACTTATGCCGAATGGGCAGGCCTACAACTTCCAACAAAAGCACAATGGTTGGCTATGACTCAAGATGAGAAAAAACCTGGTTGGCAAAGACATAATTCCACCGGTATTATTCGAGACGTGTACAGTTCCAGACCCAATCAGCAAGGCATCTACAACCTTTACGGAAACACCTCAGAAATTCTATTTGATCAGTTCAAAATCAATGAAACATTAAAAACCACAATTTCTTCTTACAACACCTTTTCATCTGAAGTATCTCTAAACTCTTTTTTGATTATCGATGACTCTAAAATACTCGAAGATTTATTCAAATTCGGATTTCGTTGTGTTGCCAACACAAAATAGAATTCTCCCTTTTTAATCATCCAGAAAATCTCTAACGGCTCGGTTGAAAGCTATAGGATTTTCAATAAAAGGAAAGTGTCCGGAGGTGGGTATTACCTTAAGGCGTCCGTTGTTGAGAGAGTCTACCATTTTTCGAGCATGCAGGTTAATGGCCGCTTCTGCATCGCCATACATAACCAGTGCAGGAGCTTTAATCTTTTTTAGGTCAGCATATAAGTTATATTGTGCCAAATCGGGGCCTAACAGTCCAAAAACAGCACTCCTCTTTTGAAAATCTTCCGGGATATTGAGATTCAGTTGGTCTATCTTGAGTTTATCGAAAAACTGTGCTTTAAATGACAAAAGCATCATTTCTTTTATGTAGGGCACTGGGTTGGGTGTGCGCAGCAAGCCTGTGCTCACAATATTGTCTAGCCTCCGTTTGTCTTTAGGGTCTATGTTGTTGGCTGCGGCAAGATTTTCTTTTTGCCAGTCGGCAGAACTAGGCGCCATCGAGTTGGCCAATATCAGACGATCTACCTTATCGGGATAGGCCATAGCATATTTCATAGCGAGCAGACCTCCCCAGGAGTGCCCCATAATGTGCAGCTTTTCATGGCCCAGCTTGGTTCTTATCTGCTCAATATCATCCACAAAACCATTGAGGTTCATAGTGGCGGAGTCGATCGAAAGTGAAGACTTACCACAGGCGCGTTGGTCATAAAAAATAAGCCGGTAGTCTTTAGCGAGTTCTTCCAAATGGGGTAAAAAATAAGAGTGATCGAGTACTGGTCCTCCGTGAATAACCAACAAGGGGTCGCCACTACCCATGGTTTTATAGTAGACATCTGATCCACTTACAATCATGAAACCTTGCTTCATTTCTGAAGAGGAAGGCCCACAAGCCATTAACATGAATAGAAGAAGAAGGCTTACTATGTAATTTCTTTTGAGCATTAGCCGCCTACTCTTTTTGCTCTATATCCATTGCTCTGAAGAAGCTCCAAAACCTTATCTCGAAAATCTCCCTGAATAAGTATTTCACCATCTTTGGCCGTGCCTCCAACACCGCACTTCGATTTCAGCATCTTGCCCAGTTCTTTCAAATCTTCATCTGTACCTACAAAACCTTCAACCAGAGTTACCTGCTTACCTCCGCGGCTTTTCTTGTCGAGCATCACTTTTAGGTTTTGCTCAGCCGGAGCAAGTGTTTCTTCTTCAAAACCTCCTTCATATTCATAGGCAAAGTCCTGATTGGTTGAATAAACCACTCCGCTTCTCCCCTTATCTCTTTTGTTCTTCCTAGACATGCTTCGAAATTAGTTATTCATTGCCTTAAAGTGAAAACAGAAACCGGAAATCGAGCTACTTTTGAGCCCTACTTCGGTTTCTGAAGTATGCTTTCATAAAGCTGTTCCTATTTCTTCATAGAAAGGGTCATTACCGGTATGGTGGCATGGTTTACCAGGTCTTCAGCAATACTTCCGGTGAGCAGGTGCAAGAGCCCTGTTCGGCCATGAGTGGCTATGGCTACCATACACTCTCCAAGGTCTTCAGCAAAATAAAGTATACCATCTTCTTCTGTCACCTCATTATAAATGTTGGTAGTGCAATTAAGAAGCCCATGCTGCTCTTTAAACCGGGCGAACTCCTTATTGAGCTGCCGCTGAGTGTAAAAGTGATTGGGTGTATTTACCTTGAGCAAGTGCAACCGGGCTCCTGTAAATGACTGAACAGTTTTTATATGAGGAATAAATGCAGACTGATCGGTAGACAGATTGGTGGCATACACTATGTTTTTGATGTCTTTAAGGCTTACCTCATTTTTTACAGTTATTACAGGGCACTTGGCATAGCGCACTACTTTTTCTGTATTGGAACCTATGAGTATTTCGTCTAACCCACTGGAGCCTTTGGTTCCCATTATGAGTAAATCGGCTTTATAGTCGGCTATCAGATTGGAAATACTTTCGTAGGGGCTTCCCATTTCTAAAACGGTTTCAACCGTAAGTCCTTTAAGGGCCTCTTGAGCGGCCGCTTCCTTTAAATGTTTTTTCTGTATTTCAATGAGCTTATTAATAAAGAATGCTTCTTCGCCAACAGGCTCTGAGGCTTCTCCCATGGTGTTGAAGGCAAAGCTGCGGGTACCCTCAATAACATTGAGCAAGACAATTCGGGCTTTCGAATGTCGGGCCATCTCAGCTGCCAGCTTTGTGGCATTGGTAGCTTGTTCCGAAAAATCTGTAGGTACTAGTATAGTTTTCATGATTGCTTTGTTTCGTTTTCTGTTAGAATCAAGTTGATCATTATTTCCTTAGAAAATAATGACTTTGATCATAAAGCCAAGAATTCTAGGGCTGTTCGCAAAGCTCAATGGCCTGTCCTGTAACCAGCTTGGGGCTGATGTAAGGAATACCCAAGTTGAGACCACGCACAATGAGTAATAGCGCCACCAGAACTATAAATCGGGGGATCCAACGCCTGACCATGGATTGGTTTAACGATCGGAGCGAACGACCCATCCAGGCCGCGGCAATCATCATTGGCAGTGTACCCAGTCCAAAAGAAATCATGTAGAGCATTCCGCCTTGCACTGAGCCCATAGACAATGAGGCTATAAGTGCCATGTATACCAAACCGCAGGGCAGCAAGCCATTATAGAAGCCCAAAAGAGCATTGGTCTTTGCGGTATTTCCGTTCATGAGCCGGCTCAATGATGCTTTAATTCTCATTAAAAGGCGAGACAATGGCTTTAGCCTAAAACCACTAGGAATTCGCCCTTTGTTAATGAGCAAAAAGAACAATAAGAAAACTCCGGTAATAATGGAAAGGTGCTGCTGAAACCCCATAAGCCTAACCGAGTGCCCTGCCAAGCCAAACAGACTACCCAGCAAAGAATAGGTAATAATTCGGCCAAAGTTGTAGCTGAGGCGGAGCTTCCACCAGTGGAACCGACTGCCGGCCCTAACCGGCATTGCCCAAACAATGGGCGCGCACATGCCCAAACAGTGCAGGCTACCAAATAAGCCAAACAAAAAGCCTGTCCACAGCATTAGCATCAGATCACAAAATCAATTTCCTGATAGTATTCCTTTTGGCCATCGGTCCACAACAACTGCAGTTTCCAGGCTCCGCTAACAAAAGATGCCACATCGACCTCCCAGGTATTTTCACTGCCTAGGTTAAGCTCAATCTCTTTATCATGCCTGGCGTTGCTGGCTCTGTAGAATTTAACTTTGCCACCGGTAACCTGTTTGGCCAACTGCTCGGGAAAGCGCAACTGCACTTTAAGGTTTTGACGGTCGACAATAAATTCCGGCCCGGCTTCTAAACGGTTGGCATTTCGCATGCGAACTATTTGATCTTCGTAGGCCAATTCCTGTTCGTAGTAATCATCGACCACCAAGCTAAACTCAGTATTCATGCTGATGTAAGCCATGGAGAATATTCCGGCTATAAAACACACAAAGGCCAATACGATTCTGTTTCCCCAATTCATTTTTCTAGTGTTACAGGTCCTAAGAAATTAGTATTTACTTCATCAATCAGTTGTTCACCCATCCATAACTGAATGGAGAGTTCTGTTTTAGTGGTTTTGAGTTGTTCTTGTGGAAGCTTAATGATGAATACACGGTCTAACTTTGCCTTGGCAGGCAAAATCAAAGCTTCTTCTCCTACCACTTCAACAAGCCCTCGTGGTTGATCTTTTAACCGGACAGACAGCTCTATATCCTCAGCGGTTTTATTTACCAATTGTATGTTGTAGATGTTCTGAATGTGGCCATCTTCTAGTTTTTGGTACATCATACCGGGCATTCTCAGCACAGTAGCCTCTACCTCCGACCTGCCAGACACAAACACTACCAGCAGGGTAACTAAAAGTAGAAGCACTCCTGTATATCCGGCCACACGGGGCGTAAACATGCGCTGTCTACCCTCTACAATGGCGGTATAAGAAGTAGGCCGAATAAGTCCTCTGGGCTTACCCAATTTTGTCATCACATCATCGCAGGCATCTATGCATGCGGTGCAGTTCACACATTCCAGTTGGGTTCCGTTGCGAATGTCTATGCCTGTGGGGCACACATGCACACAGAGCTTACAGTCTATGCAATCTCCTTTTTCGGTTCGTTGTTCATTTCGTTTGAGTTTACCTCTGGGCTCTCCGCGCAACCAATCGTACATCACGGCCATGGAGTCTTTGACCAAAAGCACTCCCTGTAAACGGCCATAAGGACAAATAGCCACGCAGGCCTGTTCGCGCAAAAAGGCGAAAACAGCATAGAAAACGGCACTAAAAGCTATGAGTCCTACGAACCCTGCCCAGTGCTCTGAAGGTGGCCGACTTACGATTTCCTTCACCTGCTCAATGCCGATGAGATAGGCCATCGCGGTGTGGCCAATGAGTATGGCAATGAGTGAGAAAATGAGATGTTTGGCCAGTCTCTTTCGAATTTTATAGCCTGTCCAGGGCATTTTTTTCAGCTTTCGCTGCTGGGCCGCGTCACCATCTATCCAGTATTCAATTTTTCTGAATACCATTTCCATAAACAGGGTTTGCGGACAGGCCCAGCCGCACCATACCCGACCAAAAACTACGGTAAAGAGGATGATGAAAACAAAGAAGCTGATAGCTATTAAGGCTAGAATAAAGAAGTCTTGTGGCCAAAAGACGGCTCCTAGAATTGAAAACTTGCGCTCAAAAACATTGAGTAATAAGAAAGGTTCCCCACCTATTTTTATGAAGGGACCGGCAAAGAGTATGGTGAGAAGAATTACACTCACCACCATTCTCTTATTATGGTAGCTACCTTTGGGCTTTTTGGGGTAAACCCATACACGCTTACCTTTTTCATCTACCGTGGCAATAGTGTCCCGGTACTGGTCATCGTAAGTATAGAGGTCCTTTATTTTATCTTGCTCCATCGGTATTATTTTTTAGTCTCCTGAGACACTGCGGCTGGCCACTTCAAAACACATTCGTCATTCCCATGAAACCGGGAAACCTCGCTTAAGCCCATGCTAGCCTGGTGAGATTCCCGATCAAGTCCGGAATGACGCAGCCCATTACATTTTTGCAACTATCTCACGGTCAATTAATTCTCCGGCTCATACAGTTCTCCATCCGGAGGCAGGGCTCCTGGAGGGTTTGTGCCTTGCAGGGAGAGTACATACGAGGCTACATTTCTCATGCGCAAGGGGTTGAGCTGTCCCTCCCAAGAAATCATGGCGGTGTTGGGAACTCCGTTTTTGATCACTTTGTACACATCGGTTATGCTTCCTCCATTCCTCCAGTATTTATCCGTGAGGTTGGGTCCTGCCAGTCCGCCACCATCGGCCTTATGACAAATGCTGCATTGTTGCTCAAAGAACTTCTGTCCATCAGCCAGCTCAGCCGGATCATCGGTTACGGTTACTGTATTTTCATCGAAGTCAATAACTAAATCGGCTTCCTTATTGGCTTTGAGTGCCTCAGCAGCGGCAATTTCTAACTCGTATTCTTCGTCTTGCAGAGGCGCTGTTTTAAATACATGAAACACCAGGAGATATATTACCGAGTAGACTATGGTTACATAGAACAAACCCTTCCACCATGGCGGTAAATGATTGTCTAGCTCTTTAATACCGTCATAATCATGATCGAGCAAAAGCTCTTCCTCTTCTTCCATAGGTTGAAAAGCGTTCCATTTAGCCCATAACTTAGCCCACCAAGATGGCTGGGTTTTCTGCTCTTCCGTCATTTCCTTTTTAATGAAAATCTTGAGCAATTGGAGCACATAAATGGCAACCAGCAGAACCAGTATTGAAACCACGAATACCAGTCCGAGGGTAATATAGAGCATCGTTTCCTGGCTCAAGGCAGAGTTTGAGCTTTGTGCATAGGTTTTTGTACCGAGTAGCATAAGACCAGCTACCAAAAGCACAGCGGTTTTTCGTTTAAAATGGGTGATTATGCTCATAGTTGTAGGCTTTTTTTCGGAGACTCAATTTCTGTTTCTGCACCATCGGCCAGAGGCAACTCTTGCATATGCTCTACATAGTCTTTGCGCATTTTCCACACATAGGCGATTAGCCCAATAAAGAATACAAAGAAGATAATGAGCGAAATGATGGGCCATATCTCTACGTTGTGTACTTGCTCGAAATAATATTTGAACATGGCTTATTTGTTTTCGGTTGATTCTGCTTTAATGTCGGTTCCGAGTCTCTGTAGGTAAGCAATGAGTGCTATTATTTCTGAAGACTCGGTAATTTTAACCTCGTTCAGGGCTTCATAAGACTGCAGCGAGCCGCTGGGGTCTTCCTCAAGGTCTTTTAATATTTGGGTAGCCTGCTCTTTGAGTTCTGCATTGGCCACCTTCTCGTAGCCTTCTTCATATGGCACACCCACAGTACGTAGGGCTTTAATTTTACCGGCTGTAAGTTCCGGATCAATGCTTTGAGTATATAACCACGGATAGGGGGGCATTATGGAGCCCGGTGAGGTAGAGGTTGGGTCTACCATATGGTTGAAATGCCAGGTATTGTTGTAGGCACCTCCTACCCTGTGCAAATCGGGGCCCGTTCGCTTAGACCCCCATAAGAACGGGTGATCGTAGACAAACTCTCCGGCCTTAGAGTATTCGCCCTTATACCTTACGGTCTCTGAGCGGAATGGCCTTACCATTTGTGAGTGGCAGTTGTTGCAACCTTCTCTGATGTATATATCCCGACCATGAAGCTCCAATGGAGTGTAAGGCTGAACACTGGCAATGGTGGGTATATTAGATTTAATAAGGAAAGTAGGCACCATTTCTACCACTCCGCCAATGAGTATAGCCACTAACACTAAAACGGTAAAGAACACGGGCTTGCGCTCAAGGCGATTGTGCCAGTAGCCACCCACTACCTTCTTCTTCTGCAGTGCAGGGGCTTCTGCAGCCTCGTTTGCAATAAAACTACCTTGACGGGCCGTTTTCACCAGGTTTACAGCCATTATAATTACACCGGTAAAGTACAGTAGTCCGCCTATGGCCCTCATCATGTACATGGGCACTATCTGTGTTACCGTTTCCAGAAAATTAGGATACTCCAAAAAGCCTTCCGCATTAAAATTCTTCCACATCAGGCTTTGTACAACTCCGGCCGTATATAGCGGCAAAGCATATACAATAATGCCCAGTGTGCCCAACCAAAAGTGAACATTAGCGGCTTTGGTAGACCACAGTTTAGTACCCCACATTTTAGGCACCAACCAGTATAGAATACCGAAAATGATAAATCCATTCCAGCCTAAGCCTCCCACGTGCACGTGAGCAATAATCCAATCGGTAAAGTGTGCTATGGCATTAATGTTCTTAATACTAAGCAGGGGTCCTTCAAGCGTGGCCATACCATAGGCCGTTACGGCCACCACCATAAATTTGAGTACCGGGTCTTCGCGCACTCTGTCCCAGGCACCACGCAGGGTGAGCAGTCCGTTGAGCATTCCTCCCCACGAGGGAGCAATGAGCATCACTGAAAATACAGTGCCTAACGACTGGGCCCAATCGGGCAAAGAGGTATAAAGCAAGTGGTGCGGCCCTGCCCATATGTATATAAAAATGAGTGACCAGAAGTGAATAATAGACAGCTTGTATGAATAAACAGGCCGATTGGCTGCCTTGGGTAAATAGTAGTACATAAGCCCCAGAAAGGGAGTGGTGAGAAAAAATGCCACAGCATTATGTCCATACCACCACTGAACCAGGGCATCTTGTACACCCGCATACCACGAGTAGCTTTTTAGAAAGGTGACCGGAATCTCAAACGAGTTGACCACATGGAGGACGGCCACTGTGACGAAGGTGGCTATATAAAACCAAATAGCCACATACATATGTCGCTCTCTTCGTTTAAGAATGGTCCCAATCATATTGATACCGAACACCACCCAAATAAGGGTGATGGCAATATCTATGGGCCATTCTAACTCGGCATATTCTTTAGAGGTGGTATAACCCAGAGGCAAGGTAATGGCTGCTGCCAGAATAATAAGCTGCCAGCCCCAGAAATGAATCCAGCTTAGTAAATCACTAAACATCCTTGCTTTGAGCAAGCGTTGCATGGAGTAGTACACTCCGGCAAACATAGCATTCCCTACAAAAGCAAAAATGACCGCATTGGTGTGCAGTGGCCTGATTCGGCCGAAGGTTGTGTATTGGATTCCAAAGTTTAATTGTGGTAAAAAGAGCTGGGTGGCTATTAGCAGCCCTACCAGCATACCGATAATTCCAAAGATTACCGTTGCAATAGCAAAGTACTTAACGATTTTGTTGTCATACCTGAATTGTTCGAGTTCCATAGTCACAGCTTGGGTTAATCAATATTTGATTCGAAGGTAGCTGTGTGCACAGGATTGCAAGCTGACGGTAATTAGCTGAAAAACTGATATAAATCATGTTATTGAAGCAAAGGAAATAACCGGCTGTAACCTAACCACATAGGAAATTAAACAACCTTAAATGTAGACTCTGAAAAAGCCATGAGAACACTGTTTTCATGCCTGGTTCTGAATGGCGAAACACCGGAGCTCTTTTAGTGAACAAATGGCTATCTAACACCCATCATGTAACCATTCAAAATAATTTACTGCCTGTCGTATAGTTCTACACAATCAAAAGCTTAGTTCTTACGTTGCTACACATGTTTATTTTTACATTTTTCAACATATAAAAACTCAGAATTATGAAAAAATTATTTTTAATGGGTTTACTCCTATTCGTTGGGGTCACGGCACAGGCTCAGATTCAAAAAGGCGATGTGCTTTTAAACGGAAATTTGGGGTACACAAAAATTGATGCCATAGGTACTGAAATTTCTAACTTCCTTATCGGTACCCGAGGTGGTTTATTTCTATCGGAGAAAACTAATTTGGGTTTAGTACTTGGTTATAGTAGTTCTAAGAATAATGGAACCAAGAACACTTTGTTTACCTACGGAGCTTATGCCCGATTCTATAAGTCTCTGGCCGACAATTTTTACCTCTTTTACCAGCCTCAGATAGATATGGGAACCGGTGAACTGGGAAACTCTACGGATCAAAGCTCATTTGCTATAAGTTTTAGGCCGGGGCTTTCATATTTTGTTACCGAGAAAGTTGCCCTTGAAAGTACCTTTGGCGACATCTCCTATACCTCGCAAAAGGTAGGAAACTCCGAATCGGACCGATTTAATTTTAACCTGAACCCGAATACACTAACCTTTGGCATATCTCTTTTATTAAGATAACCTGAGTTCGATGTACGAAAAGAACATCATGCCGGAAAAACAGGCCTTAAACTCTCAAAAAGGCCTGTTTTATCCGGTATCTCAACAGATCCTAAATGAGATTGCGGATATTTTCCTTTGCGTATGTGAAGCTTTCGGTGGAAAATTCCGCAATGACGTCCTAAGGGGGGGACATTTTACTACTTCCTTACATCGAACTCCGATTAAGATAGGTTGTTTGTACCCATGATGCACGGGCCAAATGAACCATCCATTTGCCCGCGTTTACATGGATTTTCCGCATTTAAAAGTTAGAATAAATACACTAGGGGTGTTTGGTCAGACAGACTGGCTAAATACCCTTTCTTTTTTGGTAGTTGAATGATAATGTGGGTCGAAAAGTGCGCACACGTTGCGCAAAAACTGATTGCCGCTTTGGCTAATTTCATAACCCTCCCCTTTACTGACCAGTAAACCATCTGCCATCAGCTCATCCAACAATTTTTTAGACTGTTTCGGAAGGGCATCTTCTTTAAAACTCTTCTGACAAGCTACCTGAAGTATTTTCGATTTAATGTTGAGATCATCGCTCGTCATTAAATGTCCTTTGAACAACGGAAGTTTACCCGCATTCAGTTGGCTAAGGTATCCCTCCACGCTCTTTACATTCTGTGCATAGGCCAAATGTATATCTGAAATAGAAGACACCCCCAACCCCATAAGTAGTTTGCCGGGATTGGTAGTATACCCCATAAAGTTTCTATGTAGCCTACCATTCTTCATGGCTTTTAGCAACTCATCTTCTGGCAAAGCAAAGTGATCCATCCCTACTAACTCATAGCCCAGAGCCAACAATTGCCTGTGTCCGAATTGGTTGAGTTGTTGTTTCTCATAAGCCGATGGTAAATCCTTTTCAGAATAGGCTCGTTGCCCCGGACGCTTCCAGGGCACATGGGCGTAGGAGTAGAAAGCAATTCTATCAGGCATTAGCTCAGCTACCTTTTCTATAGTATGTTCAATACTTTTCCGGGTCTGGAAGGGCAGACCATAGATAAGGTCGAAGTTTACCGAACCATAGCCCAGCTCTCTGGACCAACGGGTTACATCACACACCTGCTCAAAAGACTGCAAGCGATTAATAGCCAACTGTACCTTGGGGTCAAAATCTTGAATTCCGAAACTCACCCTACTAAACCCAAGTTCTCTAAGCACTTTTAAATGGGCATAAGTTGTATTGGCCGGATGCCCTTCAAAACTAAACTCGAAATCGGGATGCAGCACCACTGTTTTCAGTAGTGCCTCCAAAAGTAGCTTTAGATGCTCTGGAGAAAAGAAGGTGGGAGTGCCTCCACCCAAATGAAGCTCTTTAAGAATGGGCCGATCCGGCAGAATATGGAGATACATACTCCACTCCTTAAGAAGTCCCTCTATATAAGGCTTTTCTACAGCATGGTTTACAGTAATGCGGGTATTGCATCCGCAATAAGTGCATAAGCTTTCGCAAAAGGGCAAATGAATGTAGAGCGACAGCCCATCTTCCTTGTAACTAGCAAATGCCTGTAACAGCCGTTCTCTGTAGTCTTCTATTTGAAATACTTCGGTATTCCAATCGGGTACGGTAGGATAACTCGTGTAGCGGGGCACGGGCACATCATACTTTCTCAACAGACTCAAATCATTCATTGCCTTTACTTTTTTTCTTTTCGTCAAACAACATTCTCACGGAGGGCGAATAGGTGTCATCGTACTGCCCGGATTTTACTGCCCAAAAAAATGCCCCGAGAAAGACCGTTGCTACCACTATAGAGGTAATGATGAGAATAAGAATGACCGACATATTATAATCTTTTTTGTTTAGCGTACATTCTGATCATTGAAGTGGTAAAAACTACCACCGAAATACTACTGAGAGGCATTAGAATAGCCGCTACCAGTGGGGTAAGTAAACCCATTACGGCAAAGGTTATTCCTCCCAAATTATAGAAAAGAGAAATGCCCATACTAGCCTTTACCACCCGTTTTCCCACCAAAACAAGCTCAAGAAGTTTACTAAGTTTGGAAAAAGCATCGGCATCCATAATGGCTTCGCATGCAGGATTAAAAGAAGAAACGTCTTCCGTAATGGCCACTCCCACCTCACTTTGCTTTAAGGCTCCTGCATCGTTCAGTCCATCGCCAAACATCATTACAAAGGCTCCTTCTTGCTGAAGCTGCTTTACCTTACGCAGCTTTTCGTCCGGTCTTTGTTCGAAATACATTGAAGCAGATGGTGGAAATACTTTTTCCAATGCCTTCTTCTCCTGATCGTTGTCGCCCGAAAGCACCAAAAGTCTATACTTTGCAGATAAGTCTTCTACTACGGTCCGAAGCCCGGAGCGATAAGTATTTTTAACGTTGAACACTCCCCTATACCGGCCACCAATGCTCAGGTGTACCTCCGAATGTTGTGGTAAATTGCGGTGGGCCAGCCCAACAAAATGGGCTGAACCCAACCTTAACTCCACTCCGCTAACTACGGCAACAATCCCCTTACCGGTCTCTTCCTTAAATGACTCAATCTGATAAACAGAAGGTTGAGCCCTCAGAAAATCCTTGACGTAACGACTAAGCGGGTGAGTACTGCTAGAAACTGCCGCGGCCACAAGGGCCTGTTCGGCATCACTTAACTCTTCTCCCTCAAAGGTGATGTGCTTTACTTTCGGGTCAGTAATGGTACCTGTCTTATCAAAGATGATGGTATCTACCTGCTGCAGGTCTTCAATTACATCGGCATTCTTTAAAAACAAATGATGCTTGCCCAACATGCGCAACAAACTACCATGGGTGAAGGGGGTAGAAAGAGCCAAAGCACAAGGGCATGCAATAATAAGCACCGATGTAAGTACCAACCAGGTTTTGGTTGCATCATTGAACTGCCAGAAAACAGCCGCCACAAGGGCTATGGCTACTATGACCAGAGTAAAATACTGACTTACCCGATCTACCAGCTTAACGCGCTGCCCCCGTTGCAGGTAGCCTTCTTCATTCCAAAGCGAGGTTAAATAGCTTTGCGAAACGGGTTTCTGAATAATAAAACGTGCTTGCTTACCAACAATTCGGCCTCCCGCATATATGTATTGGCCCTTGCCTTTTTGTATAGGCTCTGCCTCTCCGGTTACAAAACTGTAGTCTATAAAAGCTTCCTCATCAATAAGTACTGAATCGGCCGGAATGAGCTCACCATTTCTAATGAGCATCTCATCTCCTTTTACTAGATAATTAACCACCACAGGCCGGTAGCCCTCCTCCTCTCTTTTTAACACAGCCAGCGGAAAATAGCTTTTATAATCCCTGTCGAACGAAAGTGCCTGATAGGTTCTGTTTTGAAACCACTTGCCTATGAGCAGGAAAAACACAAGGCCCACCAGCGAGTCGAAATAGCCGGGCCCAGTAGCGGAGGCTACTTCATAAAAGCTTCTGAGAAAAAGCACAGCCAGCCCCAGTGCAATGGGTACGTCAATATTGGCATATCGTTGCCTGAGCGATTTAACAGCAGAAGTAAAATAGTCCCATCCACTATAAAAAATCACAGGTAATGACAGCAGCACATTGAGCCAGCGAAAGAAAACCTGGTAGTCTTTTTCCAGTTCAGAAATTCCCAGGTAATCGGGAAAACTCAAAAGCATTACGTTTCCAAAACAAAAGCCAGCTATGCCCATTTTTATGAGCAATTGTTTGTCGAACTTTTGATAGAGGTTCTGTTGATCCTCTTGTTTTTCCAGATTGAATACCGGGGTATAACCAATGCGATCGAGCAGCTCGGCCAGTTGCCTGAGGCTCAACTCCTGATGGTGGAAATGGACCGTAAGCCGCCTTTCACTAAAATTTACCTTGGCATCGACAACACCAGAACTAAGTCTACTCAGGTGTTCCAACAACCATATACAGCTACTACAATGAATATTGGGTATGGCCAGACTAACCCTGGCATGAGTTTCATCGGCATATTGCAGAAGTCCACGCACAATCTCATCATTATCCAGAAAATCAAATAAGGCGGTCTTATCCTTTTGCTTTATGCCCGGACTGGCCTGCAAAGTGTAATAGTCGCAAAGCTCGTTTTCAGACAGAATTTCAAATACGGTCTTACACCCGGTACAACAGAAGTTTTTACCTTGGGCCGATATTGTTTCTGCTCCGCAATCATCGCCACAATGGTAGCACTTGGTTTGTTGCCTCACTTCTATAGCTTCCATGGGTTAGTCTTTGTAAATAAAAATGGGATGATCAATCAGTACCCGATTAGCTTCCGGCTGGTCAATCAGTACTTTGCCTACCTGTTGGTCTACCAGCAATAAGGGGCTGTTACACTCGCGACTTACATAGTCGAAAAGGCTATTGGCTATGTCGTCATACACATGCTGAGCACCCAGGTTCTGAAAATACATTTGCAGGTAGTTGATAAATACCCGCTCGCTTTCCATCTGAAGAGTACTATCTGGCTCGGTCATTAACAAAGAAAGCGGCAGCTCACGATAGTGAGTCCCGAATAGCTTTATAAAGCTCTTCATCATATGTACCGAACACTGGCCTGCGGCATGTACGGCCACATGACATTGCACATTGACTGATTGCGGCAACAGTAGCACGGGACAACTCACCGATTTAATCAGTGGCCAAAGGCCCGATTCGTTTGCATATTGTGCATACCCTTGTACCTCCACCACTAGCAAATCGGCTACGGTGCTTTGGCTAACAATTCTAAAATCATTGGCCGCACTATGAAAAACCTCTACCTCATGGCCCAATTGAGCTCCGTACTTTTCCACCTTCAGGTCTTCTTCTACCCTGTTCACCAGCCAGTCAATACCTTCAGCCTCCGGTTTACCGCTTGTTACCAATTGCCCCGGTTTGTGGGCAAACTCCAGAGTAAACGCCTTTATATATTTCTTATAAGACTTGTGGAGCATATCCTCCATAACCTCCAAAAGAGGGATTAATCGGTTCGAATGAAGGGTCACTATGAGAATGGTATGCTTCACTAGCCTTAAATTCAATGGGTAATCAAAGGTAAATGGGCTATGAAGCATCGGGATTGACGGCCATCAGATGAAAACATGATTAATGTCATGTTTATGCGTCAAGCCACCGGAAGGTACCGGGAACCACGGAAAATAGCTTTTATAAGTAGAGCAAAGCGATTGGCTGCTGTAAAGGCAACAATGAAGAGGGGACTTAAAGTAGTGGCTCCTTAAGCATAAAAATCGGCCTCATGAATAAGGCGTTGTGCGTCAATCACTTCAATTTTCTTACCCTTGAGAGCAATGAGCCCATCAGACTTAAATTCTGAAAGTAAGCGAATTACTGTTTCTGTGGCAGTACCCACTATGTTCGCCAAATCTTCTCTGGAAAGGGCAATGTCTATCACATCGCTTCCATCTCCTTCCATTCCATAGGTTTCTTTGAGCATAATGATGGTCGCTGCCAGACGTTCTCGAACGGATTTCTGAGCCAACTGAGCCATTTTTTCTTCCATTACTCCCAATTCCTTACACACTGCTTTCATAAGCTTTTGAAAGAATGCGGGGTTGCGGTTTAAGATGGTGAAGAAATCGCTCTTGGGAATAAAACAAATAGCTGCCTGCTCCAATACAGTAGCACTGGCTCCGTAAAATTCCTCGCTCAACAAGGAGCGGTAGCCCAGAAAGTCTCCGGGTTTAGCAATAAACAGAATTTGCTCTTTCCCATTCGAACCCATTTTAAACACCTTCACCTTGCCATGATTAATGCAGAAAATGCCCATAGGCCGTGTTCCTTCATAGAACAGGGTTTGGCCCTTCTTATAGGCCACACAAGACTTGTGAGAAGAGAGTACTTCCAGATCGTCTTCGGGCAATTCAGAAAAATGAGACTCTCCTCTTGATTGACAAAACTGGCATTGAAGGTCTATTTGGGAAGATTTTCTGGTGCTCATATACGCTGTGGAAACACCTAAAATTAACGAGGAGAGGCCGGATTACCAAAACTTAAACCAACTGTCTTTACAGCAGCTGCCCCAAGCCAAACAGTAGCACAAAGAGTAAAGTACTCAAAGCCATCTGTTTCAGATAGGGATCTAGTTGCTCGGATGCTGTTTTGGTACTGACTGCTCTGGCATTCATAAGCAACAGAGGGGCCACCAACACAAACAACAATTGCTGCGGTGCAGCAAAATATGTGGCCACATAAACCAGAGAAAACACCAAGCCAAGCCCTAGCAGTAGCTTATGATAAGTTACTGCTGCTTTGCGCCCCAGGCGTACCGGAACAGACTTTTTACCGGCCTTTCGGTCCGAATCAATATCGCGAATATTGTTGACGTTGAGCACAGCTACAGAAAAGAATCCTACGCTTAGTGCGGGCAGAATATAGTTCCAGTTAATGCGCTGTTCGTACAAAAAGGCACTCCCAAGTACCGCTACAAAGCCAAAGAATATGAGTACGCTAATGTCGCCCAGACCTGCGTAGCCATAGGGCCTTTTACCAGCCGTATAGGTGATAGCCGCCAAAATACACAGGCCTCCAAGACCCATAAAATACCAGAAAAACTCTCCGAAACTTCCAAAAGCCACATAGACCAATGCCACTCCACTGGCCAAAGACAACACAGAAAAAACGATGATAGCCCGTAGCATAGCCCTCTGACTAATCAGGCCACTTTGCACCGCTCTACTGGGCCCCGTTCTTTCGGCTCCATCCGCACCATGTACGGTATCTCCATAGTCGTTAGCCAGATTAGAAAGTATTTGTAGCAGAATGGTGGTGAGCGCACAAAGGCTAAATATTAACGCATTGAAATGCCCAGAGGCGGCTGCTAAAAATGCTCCCATACCTATGGATGCCAGCGCCAAAGGAAGTGTTCTAAGCCTGAATGCCTGGAGCCATTTTTTCATGCCTACAGCTTAGAAGTAATTTGTTCGTCAAGTGGATTTACAGCCGATGGGTAAAAGGCCAGTACTTCACCTTTTTCACTAATCAGGTATTTGCAGAAATTCCAGTTGGGTGCTTTACCACTTTGCTTTTCCAGCCACTCATAGAGTGGGTGCCGGTCTTTACCGGTTACCGAAATCTTCTCAAATAGTTGGAAGCTAACCCCATAGTTGGTCTGGCAAAACTCCACTATGTCTTCGTTGCTGCCCGGTTCCTGTCCGCCAAAATCATTGGCCGGAAAGCCCAGTACCACCAGCTTATTTCCAAATTGCTCATGCAACTGTTGCAGGTCTTCATATTGGGGCGTATAACCACAGCGCGAGGCTACATTGACCACCAGAACCTTCTTGCCCTTATATGCATTCAGGTCAACCTTTTTACCATCTATTCCTTTTAGTTCAAAGTCGTAAAACGTCATATCAGTTGGTTTTAGGAGCAGTAAAACGATCCATATTATACTCAGGTACTTCATAGTGGTAGTCTTTATGATACTGAAGCCTATCCTTTGCAGCTCAGGACCTTCCCTCCTACACTACATTCTTTCAGGCACTTCAATACCCAATAACCCCATGCTTCTTTTTATTGTTTCTGCGGTAAGTGCAGAAAGAGCTACCCTAAACTGCATTAGAGTTTCATCGTCTTCATTGAAAATGGAGAGTTCGGTATAGAAGCGGTTATAGTCTTTGGCCATATCATAGGCATACTGAGCCATTACGGCCGGAGAATATGCATCGGCCGCCTGTTGTAATTTTTCCTTAAACTGCCCTATGGTAAAGATCAGGTCTTTCTCTGTTTGGTGAATTTCTTTGACCCCATCGTAGTCTATATTCTGCATGGACACCCCCAGTTGAGAGGCCTTACGCAGAATGGCACTAATTCGTGCATAGGTGTATTGGATGAAGGGTCCGGTATTGCCCTGAAACTCAATGGACTCTTCCGGGTTAAAGAGCATGCGCTTGCGCGGGTCTACCTTCATTAGATAGTATTTTACGGCACCAAGCCCTAGTTTCTCATACAGCTCGGCCGCTTGCTCTTCTGTAAAGCCATCTATTTTACCGAGTTCTTCTGTACGAGCCTTTGCCGTATCTACCATTTCCTGAATCAGGTCATCGGCATCTACAACGGTGCCTTCTCTCGACTTCATTTTGCCGGTTGGTAAGTCTACCATACCGTAAGACAAATGGTAACAGGCATCGGCCCATTCATAACCAAGTTTTTTGAGAATAAGGAAGAGTACTTTGAAGTGATATTCTTGCTCATTACCCACTGTGTATATGAGCTGGCTTAGTCCCGGAAAATCGTCAAATCGCATTAATGCGGTACCAATATCCTGGGTCATGTATACGGAAGTACCGTCTTTTCTAAGCAACAGTTTTTCATCAAGCCCTTCATCAGTAAGGTCTACCCATACTGAGCCGTCTTCTTTTTTAAAGAAGACTCCCTTCTCCAGCCCTTCCATCACTCTGTCGCGGCCAATAAGGTAGGTATCGCTCTCGTAGTAGAGTTTGTCAAAATCTACTCCCATTCGCTCATAAGTGGCATTGAACCCGCTATACACCCATCCGTTCATGGTTTCCCACAGGGCATAGACCTCCGGGTCTTTCTCTTCCCACTTACGTAGCATTTCCTGAGCCTCGAGCAATATAGGGGCTTCCTTCTCTGCCTGCTCCTTGTCCATTCCACCGGCTACCAACTCAGCCACTTCAGCTTTATAGGCTTTATCGAACTCCACGTAGTATTTGCCCACTAAGTGATCACCTTTTATACCTGAGGATTCAGGGGTCTCGCCATTGCCAAACTTTTGCCAGGCGAGCATAGACTTACAGATGTGGATTCCACGATCGTTGATAATCTGTACTTTAGCCACCTTATTTCCGGCTGCTTCCAGTATACGCGCCACCGAGTTACCCAAAAAGTTATTGCGCAAATGCCCTAAGTGTAAAGGCTTGTTGGTATTAGGCGAAGAGTACTCTACAACCACAGTTTTACCTGTTGGAGCCATGTGGAAGACAGGCGAATCTGTAGGGCTTTGGCCATTGAACATGGCTGCAAATTGCTGTACCTGAGAGCTCTCAGAAACAGATATATTCAGAAACCCTTTAACGGTATTGTAGGCAGAAACTGCCTTGCAATGCTTTACCAGGTATTCTCCAATTTCATTTCCAGTTTCTTCCGGTCCTTTTCGAGACACTCTGCTCAGCGGAAAGGTGATGTAGGTGTAGGTACCTTCAAACTCTTTACGGGTCGGCTGAAGAGCTATATCTTCAGTCGCCAGTTGGTGTGAATACAGTGTTTCGAGTGCCTCAGCTATACCCTGCTTAATTGCTTGCTCCATTAGTTAGAAATTCTCTATCAGCGAATCGGTTGTGGCCTCTAAAATCTCGAATGCTATTTCGGCCATTTTGTTTTCAGTGTCCAAAGTTGGGTTCACCTCTACAATTTCCCAACAACAAACCCTTTTATCTTTAATCAACTCCTGATTTAGCTCAAAAGCCTGCTCTTTGGTGAGCCCATTGGGCACGGGGGTTCCTGTGCCGGTAGAAACGGATGTATCCAGACTGTCTACATCGAAAGAAATGTAGATTTGATCACAATCTTTGAGGAGTTGAAGAGCCTCTTTGGCCACGGTAACCACTCCTTTGTCGTTTAGCTCTTCGGTCGTAAAGTTCTTTATGCCAAATTTTTCAATCAGGTGGTCTTCGGCTTTTTCCGTATCTCGTACGCCTATATATACAATATCAGAAGGGCTTATTTTGGGCCCGTTGGCTCCTATTTGCTTTATCCGCTCCCAAATAGCTTCAGTCTCTTCTTCCACATCATTGCTCTCGCACTCCTCATTGTCGGTAGCAGTAACCATTGCCAGGGGCATGCCATGCATATTGCCCGATGGTGTGGTATATGGCGAATGAAAATCGGCATGGGCGTCTATCCAAATAACTCCAAGTCTCTTTTCGGGGTGTGCTTTTTTAATGCCACAAATAGTGCCTGCTGCCGTAGAGTGATCTCCGGCCAACACAATAGGAAATAGCCCCTCAGTTCTTAGGTCGGCAATGTTCTGGCATACCCGGTTTACCATGGTATATACTCCTTCGGCATACTTGGCAAAAGCATACTGTGGTTCGCGAAAAAGCAAACGGTTTTCATCTTGTATGCTCACCGGTTCAAAGCGCATAAAAAAATCGGAGTGCCGCTTGATACTCGCGATTTTCATGGCATCAATGCCCATGCTCGCTCCGCGAGTGCCTGCGGCAATTTCGGAACGAACTTCGACTAGCCTTATCTTTCTCATGGTTTTATGAAAGTTACCAACCCAATATGTAGGCAAACATAAGTGGAGCCACAATGGTGGCATCTGACTCTACCACAAACTTGGGGGTATCGATATCGAGCTTACCCCAGGTGATTTTTTCGTTAGGCACGGCACCGGAGTAAGAACCATAACTGGTGGTTGAATCTGAAATTTGGCAGAAATAGCTCCAGAAAGGTATATCGTGCATCTCCAAATCTTGATACATCATTGGCACAACACATATGGGGAAGTCACCGGCAATTCCTCCACCAATCTGGAAAAAGCCTACTCCTTTACCTTCTGAGTTGTTTTTATACCAGTCGGCCAACCACACCATATATTCGATACCTGATTTTATGGTAGAAGCCTTTAGTTCTCCTTTTATACAGTAAGAAGCAAAGATGTTCCCCATGGTAGAGTCCTCCCAACCGGGCACAACAATGGGTAGGTTTTTTTCGGCTGCAGCCAGCATCCAACTGTTTTTTGGGTCTATCTCATAGTATTGCTCCAAATCGCCCGACAACAACATTTTATACATGTATTCATGTGGGAAGTAGCGCTCTCCGGCATCTTCAGCTTTCTTCCACTGGTAGTGAATATGCTTCTGAAGCCTTCTGAAGGCCTCTTCTTCCGGTATGCAGGTATCGGTTACCCGGTTCAGGCCTTGTTCTAAAAGATCCCATTCTTCCTGAGGGGTCAAGTCTCTGTAATTGGGCACTCTTTTGTAGTGCGAGTGAGCCACCAGGTTCATAATATCTTCTTCCAGGTTGGCCCCTGTGCAGGATATAATATCTATTTTGTCTTGCCTGATCATTTCAGCCAGACTTAGCCCTAGTTCAGCGGTACTCATGGCTCCTGCCAGTGTAACCATCATTTTGCCTCCTTCGGCCAAGTGCAGTTGATAGCCTTTGGCGGCATCTACCAGAGCTGCGGCATTGAAGTGGCGGTAGTGTTTTTCTATAAATGCTGAAATGGGTGAATTGGACATAATGCTATAGTATTCAGTTTTATGCAAAAATGCTAATTTCTGTGCATTTCGGTTAACTTTGACCTTGTATTTTAACGCCTGAGAAAATCTTAGTGCTTTTTTAATTTCGCACATCTTTGCATCTCGTAATTTGTTGCAATATTTGTGCTTCGTCTTTACACAGAGTTTTATCAATGAAGAGTTACTACGATCTAATTGACCAGACCTTTGATTTTCCTACCAAAGAATTTAAAGTAAACGGCAAGTATCTGGAGTTTCATGACATACCTCTCAAAGAGATTATTAGAGAACATGGCACTCCTCTGAGAATTACCTATCTGCCTAAAATTTCTCAGAACATTCAACTGGCCAAAAAGTGGTTCGAAAAAGCTATAAAGAAAAATAAGTATCAGGGTACCTATACGTACTGCTACTGTACCAAATCTTCGCACTTTAGCTTTGTGTTGGACGAAACCATTAAGAATGGTTGCCAAATTGAAACTTCCTCAGCCTTTGATATTCCCATTGTCAGGAGCCTTCACAAGAAGGGAAAAATCGATAAGGATATATTGGTGATTTGCAATGGTTTCAAGCGTCCGTTGTACACCCAATATATTAGCGAACTCATTAACGATGGCTTTAAAAACTGTGTACCTATTCTGGACAACCTTAATGAACTAGATTTTTACAAGGAGAACATTAAGGGCGACTTTAAAGTGGGGATTCGGGTGGCAGCCGATGAGGAACCTAACTTTGAGTTTTACACCTCCCGTTTGGGAATTCGCTACAGCGATATTAAAGACTTGTACAGAGAACAAATAGAAGGCTCGCAGGCCACACTAAAAATGCTCCATTTCTTTATTAATACGGGCATTAAAGATACGGCCTACTACTGGAGTGAGCTAAGCCGGTTTATGTACAAATACTGCGAATTAAAGAAGATTTGCCCTACACTGGATACGGTAGATATTGGTGGCGGATTCCCCATAAAAACCTCTCTGGCCTTTGAGTATGACTACGAATATATGGTCGAGCAGATTGTAGAGAATATTCAGTGGATCTGCAACAAAAGTAATGTGCCAGTGCCAAATATAGTCACTGAATTCGGAAGCTTTACGGTGGGCGAAAGTGGTGCTCATATCTATTCCGTACTCGATCAAAAATTACAAAACGATAAGGAGCTTTGGTACATGATTGACGGCTCATTTATCACTCATTTGCCCGATGCCTGGGGCCTCAATCAAAAGTATATTTTACTGGCGATCAACAAATGGGATCACCCCTTCCACAAAGTGAATATGGGCGGCCTGACCTGCGACAGTATGGACTACTACAATTCAGAAGCCCATACCTCTGAGGTATTTATGCCTCTTATTGAAGAAGATGAAAACCTATACGTTGGCTTTTTCCACACGGGAGCGTATCAAGAGTCGCTGGGCGGCTATGGAGGCATTCAGCATTGCCTCATTCCTGCGCCCAAGCACGTGTTGGTAGACCATGATGAAAACGGCAATATTGTTACTCGTGTGTTTGCTGAAGAGCAAAAAGAGGAGTCGATGCTTAAAACCTTGGGATACTAATTTTTTAGGGTTACTTACTTAAGTCGCAGGGCGTATGTTTCGACATTTCGCCACCACTTGTGTCTTCACAAATGGCTCCTATAAAGCACTATGAAGACACCGCTTGTTGCCCAGGTGGTCTATTTATTTCTATGCGACCTTAATAACCTGAGTTCGATGTAAGAAAAGAACGTCATGCCGGAAAAACAGG
>CEPH01083076.1_pt1 | contig 39074 bp, 62 predicted proteins | sample 530571 | NCBI WGS metagenome assembly CEPH01 (sample SAMEA2620413, study PRJEB7988) | marine metagenome | biome: marine biome (ENVO:00000447); feature: surface water layer (ENVO:00002042); material: "saline water (ENVO:00002010), including plankton (ENVO:xxxxxxxx)" | depth 5 m | reverse complement strand
GCGGCGGGCGTCGGCACCAGCATGGGGCGCGCTGGTGTGGGGGAGTGCAGTGCCCAACCCATCGGTGCCGTTGCTTTGCGGGTGGTGGGGCATTTAGGCGCGGACCTTGAGCTTGAGCGAGCGCATGGCTTCGGTGAAGGCGGGGTCGGCCGGAAGGATTGGCCGGAAGCAGGCGGCATTGTAGCGCCCCGGCACATTCTCAAAGCCGAGCAGAAGAATTGGCATGTTCCAAAACTGCCACCACGGGCGGGAAGACATCACTGCTTCAACGAACCGATAGACCTTGCCGTGGGATGGCGCGTTGGCCGGTGCCGGCGCGCCGGATGCGGACTTGTCCCAAACTTGCCCAGGCATGACGCAAACCGCCAAATCGCCAGCTTTCCACTGATGCGCCATCCCTCACCCCCTCCCGCTCGGCACGACGCCAGCGGCGACCACGTCCGGGCATGTGCATACGTCGATCCGGCGCTTGCAGGCGCGGCAGAGGAAGTCGGGGCTTGGAGCGGGGGCGCGGGTCATGCGTACTCTCCGCAGCCACGACCGATTTGCCCCGCATCGCGAGCGTCCACGAAGTCAGTCCAGTGGACCCAACCTTTCGGGCAGGCAAAGCCCCACTCGCGAACTGTCGGGCCAGTCATGAAAAGCGAGATGGCGCGTTGACCGGGGATCACCTCAAGGCGGTGCAGAGCATCGGCAGCGCGCTCTATCACGTCGCCGGCAACGCGGGTGAAGGTGCCTTCTGGTGTGTGTTCAATATAGCCTCCAGCAATCAGGAAGCTTGTGTTGGCCCACGGGTGATCGTGCATGGCCCGGTCGTCGTCGGACTGCCGAATGTCGTGCAGGTAGACGTTGCAGGACTTGTTGCGCGGGATCACCCACCACCGGCGCATATAGTCATCGCCGATTATGAAATCGGGATCGCGCGCCATTATGGCTTCGGCCCATGCCTGCATGTCGGCAAGGCTGGCGTATGGAATGGCGCTCATGCCGCATTCCTTTCGCGAGGGGCGCGGGCGTCTTTAACGATGCTGGAAACCGCAGATGCGTCGATCATGCCGCCCGTCACTCGTTCAAGTTTCATCGCTAGTTCGGGTGGGAAATCTGGCGCCTCACCATCCTTTGCGCGCAGTTGCGAAAGTCGACCTTTGCTGACCTGGACGGCCTCGCTAAGCTCGGTGAGGTTCATAGCGCCGGGCGCTGCAAGATACTCTTCAAGCGTCATGCCACACCGTTTAGCCTATCTAAACGAGCGGGGCAAATGAAATGTTTGGCTAAACTAAACGACTTTAGGCGGCCTAAACGCTATGCTGCGGTCATGGCTACCCCGCGACACGACTGGTTCCTTAACGATTGGCTGAAGGCCAAGCGCAAGAAGCAGGCTGACGTTGTTCGCGAGCTGGACTGGAACAAGGCCAAGGTGAGCCTCACTGCCAGCGGTAAGCAGCCGTATACGCGCGATGATGTCAACGAGATCGCTGCCTATCTGGAAATTCACCCCTGGGAGCTGCTCATGCACCCCGCCGATGCCGCCGAGTTGCGAAAACTTGCGATTGCTGCGGACGGGGTAACGGCAATCGGCAAGCGCCTCCACTTGGTGTCTGATCGCACCGGCACTGACGGGTGAATCCTCAGCAGTATTTTATCACCGAACAACACTTCCTCCTGTTTGGCCGCATTGTGTCGGATTATGCGAGGGCGGAGGTAGGATTTCGGCTTTTGTTGGCAGAGATGATGCGTCTGCCCGGAGAGATGGCTCTACTTATCTCTTCTCCCTACTCATCTGCGCACTTGCGAAACGTAACTAAATCAGTCGCGAAGATCGTTTTGCACGACGAACCCCACTTGCTGGATAATCTCATCCGTGCGGTCGGCGCTCATCAAGCATTAAGTCAGATACGCAACGATATATCTCACAATCTGTGGCGCGACGCCGGCAATGGATGCATCACACCGATCTATACAGACGTTCGAGAAGGGCGGTTCAGGTTCCAGGGGGTATCTGAAGGTGGCCGGAAATATTCGATCGCTGACCTCGAAAATTTTGCAGCTAATGCATCAGCGGCGACTTTGGCCATTTTGTCTATACTCGACGATCAAGCCCTCGCGGATTGCATGGCGCGAAAAGCCGATCTTAGAAGCTTAGATATGGATTCGATACTCGGCATTTCCTGAACCGATCGCTCATCGCCCTCTGACCCGACCCAGTGCTCAAACGCTTCAATTCCTGCGAGCACCATGGCGTCGGTGATTTGGTCTTTCTCTTGCGCTACAGCCATCACCACAAGCCTTTCCTACACACCCTAATAGCACGTAGCTTCGCGATAGGCGATGCCGCGATTCGGCGTCGTGGGCAAAAAGTTTCGCGAGCCTAAACTTTCCTCTTGCTGTTCCTGTTTAGACAGGCTAAACCAATCTCACCAACCGGGATCACCCGAAGGAGATTGGACAGATGGCGTATCGCCTCGAAAGCAGCGCAGACGGCAAGCAGTGGTCGCCCATTACTGAGAAGCGCACCCGGCTTGATTGCCCTGGATCTAACTTCCGCAATGAGCCTGTCACCCGCGACCGTTTGCAGGACATCCAGCGCGAGGCGGAGTTTCACAGCCACCGCTTTCCGCATGTTCGGATCATACACCCCACCCGCTGACCCATCACCGGACCCAGCTCCCCAGCTGGGCGAGGATGACGAGTTTGGAGATTGGATATGGCTGATTTCACGAAAGGGCCTTGGACATTCAGCAGGCGCGGACAACGCGTTTACGGCGGGATCACTAACGGCCGCAATATTGCGCAGATTAGCGTTGTTCCTGAGTTTGAGGCGAATGGCCGCCTGATCGCTGCCGCGCCGGAATTACTCTCTGTCGCAAAGGCAATTGACGGCATGTGGAGCGATGATGGTGAGGGTGGTCGTTGCGATCCCGAGCAAGCCAGATCGCCCAAGGTCACGGCTGTTTGGATAGACTTGCGCGCCGCCATCGCCAAAGCCCTGGGGGAGCAATCCTGATGCCCCGCTGGCACCAAAGCCCCGAAGCCCTGGCGATCCTGCGCGGTATCGCAGACGCCCCGGTCAAGTGCGTCCGCCACGAACGCGGCTACTTCAACACCCGCGAAGAATGGCTGTGCTACGACGACGCCGACCCGCGCTATCAGCGGCTGAACGCGATCTGCAATGCCTTCCTTGGCCCGCTGCTGGCCGACGAACAGGCTTGCCGGGATGGCCGCACCTTGGCCGCTGGCGTCCTCGATAGCGTGGATCGCGTGATCGACGCGGTGTCCGCCAAGCCGGCGATTTTCAACCTGAACGATGATGCTGACCGGGCCGAATACGACCGTCTGCGCTGGGAAATCCTTGCCGACCCGCAAGCCAACCGCCCCGCGTCGATCGCCGCCTGATCGCCCAGCATAGGAGATTTGAGCCGATGCAAACCCAATCCCAATCCCTCGAACAGGAAATGCGCGACTTGTCGGAGGCCTACGCGATCCGGCAGCAAATCCATCGCAGTGGCACAATCGACGCACAGGATATCGACGCCGATTGGGATGCGCGGACCCGTGCTTTCCAGCGCCACCTTGCCGCGCGACGGATCAATATTCGCGCTGTGCTGGAGGCGAGCCTGTGACCCGCCACCACACCTTATGGGCCGACCCGCGCTTGGCAGAGGCATATGACCTGGTTGCTGACGTAGTGCGCGATCATTCCATCGCCGAGGATAAGTTGCCCGAAGTGGCGGCGGTCCTGATCGAAATCGCCCAAGCCGACCAGATGCTGGCCGGCATCCTTCACGAGCGGAGGGCTTCATAATGGCTCACACACGTTGCGCCAACGACTTCAATTCCACCCCATTTTCAAGTTGTTGCGACACGGCCAGCTTTGGGAAGTCTTGCGCCAAGTGCGGCGAAGAAATCACCCATCATGTGGACTCTCCCGCCGTGGTTCGTGCGAGGCAGCTACGCTCTCAAGGCCGCTGTGGAATGTGTGGAAAGCCCAAGGGCAACCCCGCCATTTCCGGCAACTGTCATTGTTGAGGACGCTCCCCATGGCTGACCGCATCCCTGATCGCGCTGCCTACGAAGGCTCTGGCGGCTGGAAGGATGGCCGGTTCGGTCAGGCATACGACCTGATTGCCGAGGCGCTGAAAGAGCGTGGCGTCGAAATCCGGCATCACTGGCTGCTGAATCGCATCGAGGAGGAGGACGGCAACCATGAGTGACCTCTGGTTCGCATGGCATCCGGTGCGCCTGACTTCCGGCAAGTGGACATGGCTGCGCAACGTCCATCGCACTCGTCGCGGCACATTCCGCCTCAATCCTGATGACCGCACATGGTGGGAGTATTGGATATGACCCATTACCTCAACGACTTCGTGCCAGAAGTGGAATGCACCCGCTGCGATGGCAATGGCTGGCTTCCGCGCCGGTGGGCATTCAACAGCCGGGTTCAACTGACCGAGGAAGATTGCCCCGACTGCCACGGTCATGGCTGGCGTCCGATGACGCAAGACGAGATTGACGACGCTGCGGCGGATGCTTTCTCGGACATGTGCGAAGGTGAACCGCCTGTCACCATGGCAGAGCAACACCCGCGCGCCGCCGAAGAAAAGCGGAGGCTCTCATGACCATAGACCAAGCCCGCCATGCAATTTCAATTGAGGCAGAGGCTCGCAAACTCAAACGTCAATTTGATAAATGGGTTTTGCTCGCCAAAGACCACAATAGCCAAGCAGAAATTATCAATGTTGGCGATCCGGTGATGTATAAAAAAGACCAATACCACCGAATGACGGTGGCAATACCTGATGCCGTGAGACGGTTGGCTTTCCGCCAATGGCGCAAGGACTTGGCGCTGAAATTCAACCAATGCGTCCGTGAACTAAACCAGCTGGGAGTGTCGCACGGCATGTCCCTGATTCAATTCAGCGTGGCGACTGGAGAACCAGTATGACCCGCATCCTATCCGCCCTCCGCTACCCCGGCCCGTTTGAGCGCATGACGCCAGGTGAGGCGATTGTTTCTGCCGGGATCGTTTTTGCGATGGCTTGGGTGATGGTGTTGTGAGGGCGCGCCTTGACTACAGCGCTCGCCGCGATGCGCAAGCCGATGGCTTCGATCCTGATCGCCCGATCGCAGGCTTCTATCGGATGCGCCTTCGCTCTGGCGCTGCCTATTGCGGCATTCGCATCTGGCACGGCGCGCCGATGGACCCGGTAACGGGCGAGGAACTTGATCGGTCACACCGCTGGCAGGCGCAGGCGAATGGCGCAGCGATCGAGCTTGAACGGGTCTGGCCCAAGTGCGCGGCCAGTCCGATCGACGCCGACGAATACCGCCATCTTTGCGCAGTCCAGGATTGGGCGCGCGATCATGCGCCGACAAGCCCGCTGGCGAACCCGCATCGCCGGGCCGACCCGCTTTCATCCCCGATTTTATTCTGAAGGAGCCGACATGACGACGATTGCCGCGCCTCGGCGCACCGACACCGAAAACCCCCGCGCCGTCATTGGCGGCAACCGTCCGCCCATGGACGTGGAGGCAAAGCACGCTTTCGATGAAGCGCTAGAGGCCGCCAAGCCGGGCCTGCGCGACCGTATCGACCAGCTTCTTGCCGCCGCCGATCGCGCGACTGCGACAGACGAAGAAAGCGCCGGCCGCTGTGGTGAACTGGTCAAGCAGATCCGCGCCGCTTCCAAGGTGGTCGATGACGCGCATACCACGACGAAGGCACCGTATCTGGCGGCCGGTCGCGCTGTCGATGCGGCGAAGAACGAACTGCGCGGCCCGCTCGATACCGCCAAAAGCAAGGTCGAAGCCAAGCAGACGCAATTCCTGCGCGAACAGGAGGCGATCCGCCAGGCTGAGTTGCGCCGCCAGCGCGAGGCAGAGGAAGCCGCATGGCGCGCCGAACAGGAGCGGCTTGCCGCCGAGCGCGTCGCCAGCGAGCCGGAAGCGCCAGTCGATGCTGCGCCGCCGCCACCGCCGCCTGCGCCCGAACCGGAACGTCAGATCATTCGCGGTGACTATGGCGCAGCGGTGAGCGGCACGCGCGTCTGGCTGTCGCAGGTCGAAGATTATGAACTCGCCTTCATGGCCGTCGCCAACAACAGCAAGGTTCGTGATGCGATCGACACTGCCATCAAGAACATGGTTCGCGGCGGCGTCCATGAAATCCCCGGCGTCCGCATCTGGTCGGACGTGAAGGCGAGCAACCGGTGATGGCCAAGAAGGATGCCTTCTACATCGTCTGGAACCCGGAAGGGCAGAACCCGCGCGTCCGCCATGAAGGCTGGTGCGGTGCCGCAGAGGAGGCAAAGCGGCTCGCCATCGCTAATCCCGGCCAGGAGTTTTTTGTCATGCAGGCCCATCGGCGCGTGACCACCCCACAGCCTGTCGAGATCGAAGATTTTCACACCGATCTCGAAGTGCCTTTCTGAGGAGCATCCCCAATGAACGCCGTTTCCCATCGCCCCGCTCGCGCCGCCGCAATTGCCCGGCAGGACGAGCAGATCAATCAAAATGTCGCCAATATCGAAGCGCAGAAGCGCCGGCCGCCGAGCGCGCTGGCCCTCATGGCTAGCCGCCTTGGCGTCTCCGAAGCGAACCTGTCGAACACGCTGAAATCCACCGTGTTCAAGAATTGCTCCGACGCCGAGTTCGTCGCGCTGGTCATCGTCGCCAACGAATACAAGCTGAACCCCCTGACCAAGGAAATCTACGCCTTTTCGGCGAAGGGCGGCGGCATCGTTCCGCTGGTCTCGATCGATGGCTGGGTGAAGATCATGAACGACCACCCGCAGTTCGACGGCATCGAGTTCAACGACCTGCCAGACGCGGAGGGCAAGCTGTATGGCATCGAAGCAGTGATCTATCGCAAGGATCGCAGCCGGCCCATCCGCGTCACCGAATATCTGGACGAGTGCAAGCGCAACACCGACCCGTGGAACAAGACGCCCTGCCGGATGCTGCGCCACCGTGCGCTGATCCAGGGCGCGCGCTACGCATTCGGCTTTTCCGGCATCTACGCTGATGACGAAACCGAGGTCATCCAAAATGCCCCCATGGTGGATGCACGCAATGTCACGCCGCCGCCGACCCGGCAGCAGACGGCGCAGATCGCGCATGATCCTGCGACCGGCGAAATCGCCGACGACGAAGAAACCGCGCGCGCGCTCGATGCGCAGACCAGCGGCTGGCAGGAAGGCCCCGCCGACACCGACCGCGGCGAACGCCTGACGCTCGACCAGGCCATGGCGGAAATCGACCGCTGCGAGACGGTGATCGACATCAACGCCAAGCTGGAAGCCGCGCTGCCCGATCTGACCGACGAAGAATATGATGAACTGCGCGACCATGCCGGCGTCCGCAAGACCGAGCTGGGCGCGAAGTAATGCCCACCGAAGCCCCATTCCCCCGCCAGCGCCGCGCCCGTCGCAAGCAGACCTATCGCCGCCGCGCGATCATCCTCGCGATGCTCCGGGGCGGCAAGTGGGTCCACGGCGCGAAACTGCGCGAGGCAGCGTGCATCGGGCACAAGTCGGCGCTCGACCTGGTGATGCATGGCCTGCGTGAAGATGGCTACGTGATCGAAGGCAAGGGCGGCGGCCACCGCGCGCTCGGCTTCCGGCTGATTTCGGAGCCTTATCCCGATGAAATCGCAGCATAAGGAGACAGCAGATGTTCGGATTGATGAGTGTGAAGAAGCATGACCGGATCGTCGCGAAAGCGGATGCGGTGATTGATGACGCCGCGCAGCACCTGACCGCCGAAGAATTTCGATACGGCAGGACGCTGGGTCAGAAGGTGGCCATCGCGATCAAGCGGCTGGAAGATGCCCGCAGCAATGCCTTCCGCAATCGTCAGATGGTGTTGACGCTCGACGCCAAGCTGGAAGCCGCCATGGCCTGCCTCGCTGAAATCGCCCGACAGGAAACGCCGACCGCGAACGCCACCGTCAAGCGGATGGCTCGCATGGCTCGCGATGGGATCGGCGCTCGCAACGCGCGTGATCAGAGGTAGGAACCGATCAGCCTCCAGCACACAGCTTAACCCGCCGCCAGAGCGCACATTCCCTCGCCATTCTGGCTTTATGTGGCGAGGGGAAAGGGATTGAAAAGATGGCTCAAGATACGAAGATCGAATGGGCCGATCACACTTGGAACCCATGGATGGGCTGCACGAAAGTCGGGCCTCCGTGCGATAACTGCTATGCCGAAGATTTGATGGATAATCGCTACGGCAAGGTTGCTTGGGGCAATGACGGCGATCGGGTTCGCACATCTGCATCGACGTGGAACCAACTGCGCAAGTGGAACCGAATTGCCGGTGAGCAGGGCAAGGACGCTTTCGTCTTTTCACTCAGCCTCGGTGACATTTGGGACAACCGGGTGCCGATGGCATGGCGTCGGGAAGCCTTCGACCGCGCGCGTGAGTGCCCAAACTTAGTCATGCTCTACCTGTCCAAGCGCATCGGCAATGCGATCGACATGGCCATTGAGTGCGGCGGCTTCCCGCCTAATGCCGCGCTAGGTGCCACGTTCGGCAGTCAGGCGGACTATGACCGGGATCGGATCAAGCTAAAGAACGCAGGCGCTGCCTTGGGCGCGCTTTTCACCTTCGGCAGCTTCGAGCCGCTGCTTGGACCGGTCATTCTCGATTGCAATGCGCCTGACTGGATCATCGTTGGCGGCGAAAGTGGACGCAATGCGCGGCCGATGGATATTCAGTGGGCGCGCGATTTGCGTGACCAATCCATAGCTTTTGGCCGGGTGTTCAACTTTAAGCAGGTCGGCGGCCGTGGAGCCGATAAGGGCGGGCACCAGCTAGACGGAAAGACATATTTCGAACGACCCGTAGTCGAAAGGCTCGCAAGATGACCCCGCGCCCCAACCGCGAGCGCGAGCAACTGCGCGCCAAGACGCTGGCCCTGATGACCAACCCGCCGGGTCAACGTGTCGAGCGGATGCGTGGGCATCGGCAGTGGATCATGCCTGTGGGGAGGCGGTGATGAGTGACGCAACCGTAATTGTTCGCTTCGACCACGATGGCGAACTGACCTATCACGTGTTTGGCGATGCCCGTCTCTACATCGTTGATGAGCGGTGCCCCGGCGATCGGGTCTATGAATGGCTTGAGCGTGCTACCGCAGACGACATTGCTGACCTGATCCCCGTTGGCGAGGTTATCGGCAACCGCAACGATGAGCGCCACCCGGTTGCCGCGCACCGAATCAGGGCTGCGCTTGACGGAAAGCGGCATTTGTCGGTGGTGGATCCCGATCTATGAGCCGCCGCCACTACTTCGTGACATGTGCCGAATGTGGCCACGATGCCCGCACGCACTCCGGCATCTGCCCGACCTGCGAAGTCCAGCACGGCTACCGCGATCGGCTGGTGGATGACGTGCAGCCGGATCAAAGGCCGCCATTGCCCCTTAGAATTGTGGAGAACCCCCATGCAGAATGACAAGCTGGTTGAGGCGCTGGAGAGGATCGCGAACAGCGGGCGGTATAGTCACCCGCTCCTCAACGTGTTCCAGATGATAGATATTGCGGCCGATGCTCTCGCCACCCTCTCGCGATCCGATGACGGGGCGGGGGAGGAACCAAAAGCCTATCTCAAATTCTGGTGGAACGCGGGACGCTCCTGCACTCGCGTCGATTTGACGGAGGTGAATGAGCCGTGGCTTGAGGAAATGAAGCCGACGATAATCCCCCTCTACGCCCACCCTCCCGCTGCTGTTGCTGGGGAGGGGGTGGCCGGTGCCGTGCAGCGGTTTCTTGCGGATTACGATGATGGCGATCGGGCGGAGGCCGGCAACAATCCGCTGATGGAGGCGCATGTCGCTGATTTCCGTCAGGCCCTCTCCCAACCCGCCGCCGATGCGGTCGGGACGGGGGACTTTGAAATCTGGCTCAAGCAATATGTCGGCCAGCAGGATGCCTCTAAGATGCGTTTCAGCGTCGATGAATTGCGCACCGCCTTTAGCGCCGCCATCACCACCCCGCCGCGTCAACCCGATGATGCGGTGCGGAAGGCGCTGGAATGGTATCGCGATCAAATGTGCGAGGGCTTCTGTGAGGGATTTACGCCACGTATTTGCAAAGCGGCGATGGAGGAGAACCCGACTGGCGGAGATTGTGCCGGATGCCGCGCTGTCCTCGCCCTCGCCTCCACCAAATCCCCCGATGCCGATGGAGGTGAAGCGTGAGCGATTATCGACGCCAGCAAGCATGGGTTGCCGGTAACAAGGCTGGCAAAGCCGGCCTTCCGAGCGACCGCAACAATCGCCAGCGCGGCACGATCTTCTACGATGATTGGGCGGACGGCTGGGAGGAAGGCCGATATTCGAACTCGCGCGCGTCCGATGCTCAAGCGCAGGGGGAAGAGAAGTGAGCGACGATTTTCTCACCCAACTGCGGCGGGTCAATACCGAACGCTATGACGTATGGGCAAGACAGCCGATGATGCTTTGCGAGCATTGCGGAAAAGACAGGCCGAGCGCGGATGACTCCGGCTATAACAACTTCTGCTCGCCGCCATTCGATAAGCAGGAGCATAGATTTACTCGACCGCACCCGTATCTCACTGTCAGCAACGACGCCGGGATTATGTTCGATGCTCTCGAACTAGGCGGCGAAGTGGGCGAACTGTTGAATGTCGTCAAAAAACTGGAACGCGAGCAAAGGGGCTGGCGCGGATCAAGGGCTGCACCAGAGGATTTCGCCGACGAGTGCGGCGATGTGCTGATCTGCCTTGATAAGTTGGCGCGGCGGATGGGTGTTGATTTGGCAGAGGCGACCGCTCGCAAGTTCAACGCGACTAGTGAGAAAGTTGGTCTACCTCACCGCCTAGCCACCCCCGCCGAACCCAATTCCGAGATCGGTGAGGGGTGTCATGGCGAGTGAGCGCGAGGCCCATATTGAGCGCATGTGTCGAGCGATGCAGGCAGTGTCGCGACCTGACGTTAATCCAGACCAGTTGACGCCAGCACCAAGAGGAACAGTCGGACTGATTCCGGTGTGGCGACTGTATGAGCATATGGCAACGGCAGCCCTTGATGCCATCGAAGCCGCCATCCGCGCCGATCAGGTGGAGCGGGATGCGAAGGTGGCGGACAGTATCGCGCGCGCCGCTGCAAATGAGGTGCACAGCTACGATAGCTATGGCGGACCATCGCTCCCGGGTCGGGATAGAGAGGTAACGCGACAGCAAGTCGCAGACGAAATCTCCGCCGCCATCCGCCAGAAAGGATCAGACCATGCAGGTTGAGGTGACGCAGATCGAGGCTCTGGAAGATCGCGCTCAATATGCGGAGCGCCAGCTACGACACTGCAAGCAATGGTATGCCGAGCGCATAGAGCGCCTGACGGCCTACGCGAAGGAAAACGGCATCTGGCCTGACGTTGCCTGCATCATCGCCAATGGCAGTCTCTCAGACGGCACCCGCTACGATCCCCCGACATACGCGCAGCAGCTAAACACCGCGATCCATCGCGCCGAGGCGGCGGAGGACCGTGCGTCAAAATTGCAAGGGACGGTTGACACCCTAGAGGCGCAGATCGCGGAGTTGCGGAGTGCGCTGGAGAAGGCGGACGCTGCTATCGCCGAATATTACCGTTATTGGACCGGTGGCGAAACGCGTGGCTCCTATGACGGAAAACCGGAACGCGCGAATTTGTGGAAAGCGGGTCACGCATCCCGCGCCGCCCTCCAGCACAAGAAACCCAAGCCATGAATATGCGAGAGAAAATCGCGCTCGCCATCCTGAACAGCGACAGGTTGGCGGCGGGGCTGGAACCAGCAGCAAGCCGTGAGAACATCCCTGGTAGCGATGGTTATCTGCGCAATGCCAGAGCCGCTCTCGACGCCCTCGAAACGCCCACGCCGGAAATGGTGGAGGCGTCTGAAAAGATGCTGTTCGAGCAGGGTTATTGCATCGATTGCGGCGTCGAAGATATTTGGTCCGCTATGATCCGGGCCGCTGTTGCGGAAGGGGAGAGGTGATGGGTAGCGAACGCCTGACACTGTGGACCGAAGAGCAGGCGGCGAAGGCTTTGCACGTGTCGCCGCGGACTCTGCGTGGTCTGCGCGCCGCGGGAATGATCCGCTATATCCGCCCATCGCCGCGGAAAGTATTTTACACGCCAGAGGACTGCGCGGAATATCTCGCATCCCAGCGCCGCCAGGACAATCCGCCATGTCGCTCTACAAACCAGCCAAAAGCCGCTTCTACCAGTTCGACTTCCAATTCCAAGGTCGTCGGTATCATGGATCGACTGGCTGCACGTCCAAGCGCGATGCGGAGCGATTCGAGGCCGAAGAGCGACGGAAGGCGGCGCTAGGTGAGAAGTCCAAGCCAGCCATTACCCTGGAAAAGGCTTGCGACCTCTGGTTCGATCGCGTCGGAAAGTTCCACAAGAACCACTACACCGAACTCTATCAGCTCGGGAATCTGGTCCGCGGGCTTGGGCGCAACGTGATGCTTCATGACATCACTGTCACCGCCATGGACGACTATATCGCCAGGCGCCGGGCCGAAGTGAAGAACGCCAGCGTCAATCGCGAGACGACGCTTCTAAGGCGTGTCGTCAACTGGTGCGCCGACCGTCACGAAGCGCCTGACATCAAATGGAAGAAGCTCATCCTTCCCGAGCCGGTCGAGCGTGAGCGCGAATTGACCGCCGAAGAGGAGCGCCGGCTGTTCGAGCATCTGCCCGATAGCCTCAAGCCGCTGGTCGAGTTCGCTATCCTATCGGGTCAGAGGCGCAGCGAGTTGATCGCTATGCGCTGGGTCGATGTGGACTTCAAGGAGGCGCGGGCAAAGGTTTGGGCCAAGGGCGGAAAGCCGCATAGCTTTCCACTGACGCCGCGGATGGTGGCGATCATCAAGGCGCAGCCGAAAGGATGCCCGCAGGTTTTTACCTATGTTGCCGAGCGTGATTCGCCGCCGCGCGATGACCGTCCCCGGCGCATCAAGGGTGAGCGATATCCGTTCAGCAAATTGGGCTGGGCACGGAAGTGGAAGAAGGCGCTCAAGGACGCCGGGATCGACAATTATCGGTTCCACGACAACCGCCACACAGCCGGAACCCGGAACCTGCGCGCCAGCGGCAATCTCCGTGGCGTCCAGAAGCTGCTAGGCCACAAGGATATCAAAACCACTGCCCGATACGCCCATGCGTTGGAGGAAGATGTGCGGGCTATGCTCGCTGCAACCGAGTCCCGGAATAGTCCCGAACCAGAGAAAGGCACGCCAGAAAAGACTAGGAAATCAGCCAATGATGCGGCATAGTATTCCTGCTCCCAAAGCAGGCGCGCTACCGGACTGCGCCACTCCCCGACTGGCCAGCCTCTTAGCTTTCCGCGGGATTGAGACGCAAGCGAAAAGCGCTTTCGTGGCAAGCCACGGCAGAACAAGGCGTGATTCTGCAAAAGGAGTCCCGGAATACCCCCGAACTTTGTTCGCGGGACGTTCTGGTGGAACCAACCCACCCAGCAGGAAGGAGAGGGGGAGTGAGCGAGCCAGACGAGGTTGTCACCATCAGCCCATGCGGTTCTGCCAGACTGAAAGTCAGGGTTTACCTCAAGCCTGATAAGCAGAGGTGCCACGCTGCAAGGGATGGTGAATGTGGTTGGGTATACTGTCCCCAAAGCAGGGATGGCGAGCCTCACGCGACGGGTAGACACTGCCCATATGATCACTGGTGCTATTATTGCGGGGAGGACAATAGCGATGGTCACAACTGCTGATCGGTCGTCCATGACCGACCTGGAAACCTTAGCCAAGGGGCTGACTGCGGCGCAGCGGGAGGCGATTATTGGCGCTTGCACCACGCACCCAGATATTGGCGGTCAACCGTTTGTGACGGTCGATTTCACCGACCCTTGGACTGTCCCCGGTGTGGCGCAATTCGTGTCCATGCGAACCGATCACCTAACCCCTCTGGGCCTCCAGGTTCGAGCATATCTGATGGAGAACAGCAATGCAGAGTGATATTGTGGAGCGGTTGCTCTAGGGCTGCGACGACCATTGCTTTATCGCCGCGACCTTCGACCGACAGTCGGCCCCTGATTCCAGCAAATCTACAATGAAATTCGCCACCGCCTTATCCGTATCCTCCGCAGGCGGCGCAGGCTCAGCAGCGCACGTCAGGAAGCGATCCGGCACCGGCACGCGCTCAACGATTACGTCTTTTCCGCAGCTCGCCAAGCACGCCAGAAACGGCAGGGCCAACAGCACCATCATCTTTCGCATTGGAAATGATCTCCCGAAGTTCCTGCGCTTCCGCCTTGCTGTTGGACGTGCGCGCCATGTCAGCCAGTGCGGCGGCCAGTTCCGCCTTGTTCGCGGCGGCCTTCACCTGTTCGGCAGCAGCCTTGACCTTTGCGGAATATGCGGCGTTGGCCTCGCGCTTGCCTTGGCAGGACGCGACGGGCCAGCATAGGAGGGCACCTATCGCGATCCACAGGGCGGTGCGCCAGTGGTCGGATACAAGGCCCGTCGCGAAGCCTGCCAAGTTCATCACCAGCCCCTCCAGCGCGCATAGCCTGCGAATATGACGATGCCGGCGAAAGCGGCCCCGACGATGATGGCGGAGGCGGTGCCGAGGTAGATCATGCCGCCTTTTCCTCTGCCTTGGCCTTCGCCACCTGACGATCCTTCAGGGCAATGGCGCCGGCTGTCGCTCCGATGCACGCCGCAATCCCGGTCGGATAGGCGAGGCAGAAGCTGTCGAAGGACGCTGTGATCTTGCCGGCCCATACGAGCGCGGGGGCGGACACGATATAGACGACCGATCCGAACGCCCCGAGGATGCGCTGCACCTCATATTCGCCGCCAATCCCCTTGAAGGCGTTGAGAATGGTCATCCGACAAGCCCCTTCATCAACGCCAGCCGCGCTTTGCGATCATCCAGCCCATTTTGGCCCCCATTGATCCTGCGCGTGATCGTCAGCACATCGTCCGCATCGGCGTAGGCATTGAGGCCCCTCACGCTCCAGTATCGGCAAGCGACCAGAAGGCCGATCGACGGAATGGCGACCAGTTCAGGGTGACGCTCAAAGTCAATGCCGAGCGCGCGCCCATAGGTGCGATAGTTGGCCCGCCCCGTCAGCTGAATCGGCCCGCGCCCTTTGAAAAGCTTGCCATCGCCGGGTTGCGTGTTGCCCAAATCCTTGCGCCCCTCATAGGCCGCGCCGCTGGCGATCTCCTCCATATATTTGAAGGAGCCGCTTTCGTGCCCAAGCTGCGCCATGAAGTGCGCCAGTCGCAGCTTGCTATCCATGATCCCGTAGGCGCGCAGATGGACGGCGGCGGCCAGGCCGAGTTCCTCTGCGCGGTCCTGCGATGCCCCAAGGCGGCGGAATAGGGCGGTGAACGTCAGGCGGCCCGGATCGTTGTCAGGGTTGACGCCGAGCGTGCGCTGCATGGGTTGCCAGTCGATCATGTCCCGCTGCCCTCCAAGCTATGGTATCTCTCCAGCCGCGAAATGCGGCGGTCGTAATCGGCAAAGCGGCTGTCCTGCGCTTCGGTCGCCGCCTTCTGCCGTTCATCAATCCGGGCAAGTGTTTCCTGCATGGCCGTCACCGAGCTGGCGACCCAAAGAAGGGCGGAAACGACAAGCGCGCTGCCGATGCCCCCGATTGCTTTCATCAAGGGGCTGATGCCGGATGCTCCTTCGCTGTTCGATGCTCCGGCTATTTGCTGGACTGCGCGGGTCAGATTGGCGATTTCCTCAGACCGCGACGCAAGCGCGATGTCCGCTGCCTGCTGGGCAAGCACCTTGACCTGTGCGGCGGTGGCGGGGTCGCTCAACGGCATCGCCTTGTCCTGTCGTGCTTCCGCAGCCAAGCCGCGAACAGGTCGTTTTCCCGCGCATGGGCGTGCGCCTGCGCTTCGCTCATCTGCCCGGTGAGGTAGCAGGTTTGGAGGGCGGAGAGGGTCATATGGCCTCCAATGCCGCAAGCCGCGCATCGTTGACGGCGATCAGGAATAGCGCAAGCTGATCGACGCGCAGGCCGTAGCGATCACCAGCCTCGCGCGCGGGCATGACCTCCTGGACCTCGCCCGTGTCATATTCTTCCTCGTCCTCATATTTTTCGGTGGTGGCGATCATCAACGGCGCGTCCGTTTCCTCATCGACATCTCCAGTCGGGACAAAGATTTCGCGCTCGCGCTCAACCTTGCGCTTCGCCATGACAGGCTCCATCACGGCATCCACGGCTTCCCATTCGTCGTAACAGCACCAGGCATAGCGCCGCCAATCCAGCCCTTCGTCTTCAAGGATGGCGAACACTTGCTGCGCTCGCACCCCGAAATGCCAGCGCGCGGCATCCTCGCCCTTTTCGGCTATCGCATCCAACCACTGGTAGGTGCCGAGTTCAGCCATGATGCGACGGCCCGCGCGCAGTTCCGCATCCGTCAGGCCGTTGCGAAGCCAGTTTTTCTCGCGTTCGTCGGAAGTGTTGATCGTGCCCGTGCCAGCATAGACCACACTCCACCGACTCGCAGCTGCTCCTAGTGAGTAAGTATTGTCGGAAAGCGGCCTAGGTATCCCGCCTAAGTTTATATCCCCGGTTGATCGAATAATACCAATTGATGTTCCGATTAGTGATCCAGCGTCATCATAGCGTAAAATGGCGAAATTCGAATTTGTGTTTCCGCCCGACTCAGCCCCGCCCAGCTTGCCGGACCTCCAGCGAAGAGATTGCCCTGTTTGATACAGCGTTACCGCTTCCTGACCATTTGGCGCATTGAGCGCGTGTTGAGTCGCGCCAGCCGTGCTAATTGTTTGATTTGCGCTAAACGTATTGGCAGTATCATTACGGGGAATTGTCGCGCCACTGGTCCCAGTGTTTAGTACCGCTGCAGTGCCCAAACCAAGGTTAGTGCGAGCATCTGCAGTGTCAGTTACATTGAGTGTGTTGGTGTATATTGTCGTCCAACGATTTCCTGCCCCACCCAAAGCATAACTATTGTCCGCAATTGGCTGCACCTTGCCGCCGAGGGATATGTCACCGTTGGACCGGGTGATGAACACCGATGTGCCCAACTCCAAACCCGCGTCATCATAGCGTAAAATGGCGAAATTCGAATTTATGTTTCCGCCCGACTCAGGCCCGCCCAGCTTGCCAGCCCTCCACCGAACCGATTGAGCCGTTCGATACAGCGTTACTGCTTCCTCACCATTTGGCACATTGAGTATGTGTTGAGCCCCGCCAGCCGTGCTAATTATTTGATTGGCACTAAAAGTATTGACTGTATCATTGCGCGGAATCGTCGCTCCGCTCGTGCCGGTGTTAAGTGTCGCCGCCGTTCCAAGGCCCAAGGTCGTGCGCGCCGCCGATGCGTTAGCGTCGTCCACCAAGCTGCGGCCAAAGGCGGAGAAGTCGGCAAGTGCGGCGGTGCCTGATCCTGTCCAATAACTCAGTTTGTTGGCCGCCGTGGTCAGACCGGAAATCGCAGTCAGGTTCGCGTTTTGAGACTGTAACCCTGCGGATGCCCCCGTGTTGTCCTTCATCTTGAGCAGGCCATCGGCGCTATCGATGAAGATGGTCTTGCTTCCACCCGGAGGCGTCGCAACACCGGCCGCGCTCGTCTGCAACAGCGTCAATCCGCGATCCGTGACAGTCCGGTTCTCAAGCTGCCATGCGGAATTGTCGAATTTCACCGTAGCGCAGCCGCCAATATCAGCGATATTGTAGATCGTCGCGCTATCGTCGGGATTGCGGATTTGCACCAGCCCGACACCAGACCCGGCGATCTTCTGGAAATGGATGCGACTGCCGTTCTTGGCCCCACTCGGCAGGATCATCTTGATGGTCGAAGCGGCGGGCTGGCATGGGATGGTCTGGTCAACCGCCGTCAGGGCAAGTGTCGTTGTTGCCGTTCGCGTGGTGACATAGGGCGAGCGGCCAGGCGTCCGGTCAAAATTACCTACCCGGATAACCCGCTCACCCTCCTGCGTGCAATCAACGCGCGTGTTGTCGCCGCTGATCGAATAGGGGATCGTGACATTCGGACCCAGCTTGAGCGTCACATCGTTATAATCGCCAGAAACCTCATAGAGACCATAGCCGACGGTCGAATCGGTCGCGACAATATCGATCTTGTTGCGGTTGCTGATGATCGAATTGAGTGCTGCCAAGCGGACAAGCGAATTGTTCGCATGGCTCCCGGTGACGGATACGACACCTTCAACCCGGCAGTTGTTGCTTCCGGTGAGGGATACGACTGTCGCGCCAGCATCGATATTGCCGTTGCTTTCGACGCCAAGCGTGCCGACCACAACCATACCGGCGACGTTCCAGTTGAACGAATTGCGCGCGTCAATGCAGCGGCTGACGGGATTCTCAAAGATCGCCCCAACAACCGTGACGTTCCGCCCGACCATGCCGTCCCAATCGCTCGATGGCGCGGGCATGGCGGGGCCGTTGACGCAGCCGATGAAATGCTCGCCAACGGAAATGGTATTGCGGCTGTTCCGGCTTCCCTTCCACGCGTTGCGGCATTTGATATACTTGTTGCCAATCAGCGTGAAGTTGGCGATTTGAGCAGTGCCAGCGCTATTGCCCGACATATACACGCCGACATCGCGGAAGCCCTGAAGATAGCAATAGCTGATCGTAACGTCATCGCCCAGGATGAAAATCGCGCTATCACCCTTGTCGTCCAGATAGCTGTCGCCAGACTTGAACCTGGACAGGGTAACGACCTTGCGACGGAAGCCGGTGATATAAAGGCAATCGCGCGCGGAGAAAGCATCACCGGGCACCTTTGACGTGTCGATGTCGATATTCTCGACATGCAGGTCCACCGTTGCCGCAGGTGTGCCACCCGTGGTCGTGCTGTTGCGAAGCGTCAGGACAGCGCCGTCAAGCGTCGGGCCGGCGACGATGCAGCCCGTTCCCTCGACAACCAGCTTGAACTTGCGGCCGTTGTAAGGATTGCCGCAAATGACCTCCATCTTCTGACTGGTGAAGGTCGGGCGGTTCCATTGCAGGGGCACGCCCAAGGCAAAGGCATTGCGCATGGCCGTCGCGAGGCGGGCGCTGTCATCGATCAGCGGCGGCGCGCCGGGCGGAACCGTTCCATCAATCTCCTGCTGCACCCGGGTCAGCAGCTCTTCCTTGGTGCCGGTCCAGGAAGATCGGAAATAGACGGGTAGCACATTCTGGACGCCATTGATGGCGGTCGTTAGCGGATCATCGATTGGGATTTCATCGCCAAGGACACCGATGGCATTCGCACCCTCGCTCGGTATCCGCCCGATCGCCTCGATGTTATCGGAATCGCCCAGCGCGCCGATCGTGTCATAGGCTTCCTGCACCAGTTCCGCAGCCTGATCGACAATGACCTGTCCATCAATCTGCGTGCGCACAGCGACCGTCCAAAGGCCGGCGCCGAGCGATCCGCGAATAACCGGCAGGATACCCGACCCGCTGGCGTTGTTGGACAGGACATAGCCGGGCTTGGCTGGGTCGATCGTAAATGTGGTGCCGGGGTTCGGGCTGCCGCCATCGGAGCGCAGCAAATCGGTCGTCGGCAACCAGCCGCCCGTCTTGACGCGGCCATAGGCGCCGGGGCGGATGTCCTCCCATGCCACGCCGGCGAAGGCGGTAGGCAAGTCGGTGGACAGCATCGGGCGAACCGTGCGCGCTCCGTTGCTATCGATGGCGAGCGCCATGCCCATCAGGATCGTCGTGCCGGATGTGTTCTGGAGGCTCTGTTCTTCGTCGGTGATGGAAGGGCGATAACGCTGCCCGACCGCAAATTCCGAAGCCGTCGCCGTGCTGCCCAGCGCGGTGTTGATGACCGCCAGGATCGCGGCGTTTGTCATCGCCGTGTAATTCTGGTCTAGCGTGATGTTGACCGGGGCAAGCGCATCGACCTGCACCGTCAGGGTGAGCGGCGAACCCGTGCGGTTACCGAGGCGCGCGCCCAGCTTCGTGATGGCCGCCTTGCTACCAGCGTCGGCAATGTCCGCCCAGCCATAGGCATAGCCAGCCATGCCAACGTCGCCGTCAATGCGGGTGATGCCTTCGGTGCCCGTTTTCCCGAACAGGATCGGCGCTGCGGTGCCGGAAATGACGACCTTTGACGCCGTCCCCGTGGTCGCGGACGTGATCCGCAGCGCACGGCCGAAATCCTCGATCCGGAACACAGCCGGGCTGTTGCCGCTGCCGGTCAAATCCCATGTGCGATGATCCGCCGGCTGCTGGTCAAGCGCGGTCGGCAACCAAGGTGTGACCGCCATGCTGATTTCGCCGGACAGTTTCGTGCCCTGCATGACGCACTGGTTCATCATCGGCGCGCCGATGCTTTCCAGTCGGAGCGCCCAATAGGTCGCCCATGTCGCCGTCAGGTCGCTGTTGAAGATTTCGACCCGCGATGGGGAGGTGAAATCAATCTGGTCGTGCGCGCTAAGACCCGCACGCGGCCCTGTCGCCTTGACGTTCTCAAAGCGATAGATCGACCCGGAGCAGGTGCCGATGGCGATACCATGCGGCGATGCCCATGTGGTCGAACCCCAGTAGGCATTGGCCTCGTCATTGCCATAGTGGATGACTTCGACATTGCGGGCGATCAGACGGCTATTCGGCTTGAACTTGACCGCGTCGATATGCCAGCCATAGCGGCAATTCTTGCCCCATATGGTAAGATCGCTGACTTCCTGACTGGCGTTGAAATCGACCGGGCTGGTGGCCTGGATCGTTGCCACAGGCGTGTTTGCGGGCAGGCGGCCGTCGATGATGGAGCGGCCCATCCCTTCGCCGCGCAGGATAACATTGTCGCCGTCCGTGCTCGATCCGATGACACCGAGGGAAGTAGCGACATGGATGCCGGCGGGAACAGTGACCGCCGCCGCCGCACCGGGGGCAGCAAGGTCCGTCGCCGCCTGCAACGCCGCTGCGATGCTGGCAAAGGCGGTGGACCGCAGCAGTGAGCGAATGCGCTTGCCCGTACCGTCGATGGTGCCGACAGCTTGGTCAACCGATGCCGAGCGGGTGAATTCGTCGCCGAGCATGGTCGTGCTGGCGGCCTCCTGCATCACGTCCGAATTGTTCTGCGCGAAGTCGATCGTGAAGTCGGTCAGCTCAATCGGCTCGTCCGCCGTCGCCGCAGTCGCATCGGTCAGGACGATGAACGGGCGCAGGTCGTCCAGCACCGCCCCGGTCGGGATCAGGCAGGTGAAGGACATGACCCGGCGCGTCGGGCTAATCTGCTTGTCGATCACGCCGGAGGTGACGATATTCGTCGTCGTCAGGTCGATATTGCGGACCTGCATGTTGAGCGTGTGCGCGCGCGACCAGTTCGCGGGAGTGTTGAAGCCCAGCGTAAGGCGCTGCTGGCGACCCGGCAGCATCTGGCGCAACTGTCCCTGCATCGGCAGTCGCCATTGCAGGATGGTGTTCTGACCGCTGCTGTCGTCAGGGATGACAACGCCGACCGTCCGACCGCTTTCATCCAACAGTGCCTGCGCGCCGTTGAAAATCTGGAAGATCGGCTCCACCTTGTCCAGCATGTTCGCGGCGGGGCGCAGCGCCGATACCCGCGCCTCAAGGGCCGCATCGGCACCGGTTGCGCCAGCGGTGGCAGGGGTTACAACCACCTTCCATGTGACGGACGTGATTTGCAGCGAGCGTGTCGCGCCGGTCGGGCTGTTCGTGCCAACCTGCATGGTCCCGCCGACGAACCGCTCATCGCCCTGCATGGTGTAGCGAAAGCGGCGCACAAGGCGGGTGCCATCTTGCGTTGCGGACAGCGCGGTTCCGGCGTTATTGTCGGTCGTTCCGTCCTGCCGATCGACGCGGACAGCATTGCCGCCAAACGGGGTCGCGGCAAGATAGCCAGCGGTGACGGTTGCTACCTCTTCGATTTCGATGGTCGAGCCAGCCAGGCGCGCCGCTTCGTCATAGCTGAACGGGATGCGGGCGATGACGTTCGTACCCGCCCCGGTCTGGCCGGCGGGAATCGTCCAGCCAACCGCGCGACCGCCGACGCTGATCAGGGACGCGCCGCCGTTTACCGCAGATAGCGCGGAGGTTTCGTTCAGCTTTTCACCGCTGGTGGTGGTGATGTTGCCGACTATGAGGGCTTGGACTTCGACCGCAGCCAGAGCATCGTCAAAAAGCCCTTGCACATAGGCGGACGAAGGCAGCGAGATATCGAGATCGACAGCCGAACCGCCGCCATTTTGGTAAAGGTCAAAAGCCGAGGTGGTGCCGTCGCCCTTGACCAGAAACAGCTGCCCGTCAGTGGTGCCGGCGATGCCATCCGATGTGCTTTCATAGATCGCATCGGCAATGCCGGCAGTCGCAATCAGGCCTTCGATCGCATTACCGATCGCGCGGATTTCAGCCTTGTTCGGCTCATTTTCGCCCGACGCGGGAACGCCCGCCGTCGCGTAGGAACGGAAGGCAAGATTGAATGCGTCTTGGACGGCGCCCATCAGGCATAGCTCCCAGTCATATCCTCAACGAGCGTGATCGAGCCGCTGGCGAAGCGCGGGCCGGAAAGAGGCGCGGGCATTTCACCAGACAGCCGCATGACGCAGCGCGGGTTGGAAAAATTGAGTTCGGTTCCCGCAGGCACGGCTTCCCGAAGCGGCGGCCGAAACGTGATGGTGTTGCCGTCGATCGTGGCGACTTCGTAAAGTCGGTCGCGCCATGTCGGATGGTCGATGCTGAACCGCTCGCCACCAATGAGAGGCTTACCCAGGGCGATAGGGTTGATCGTCATCGAGGTTGCCCGCAGAGGCGCGGAAGATGCTACGAAGACGCTGCAATCTCCGCCGCTGTAAAGCGTGTCGTCATCGAAAGGCGTGCCATCGCTGTGCGGCACCTTGACCTGACGGGCAACAGGCTGGTGCCGGGCGTCGCAGATCGGAAAAATGATGGGCCTTGTCCCGCCATTCATGAGCGCACGAACCGCGCGCCATGACATGACTTTTTCGCGGGTGTTGAGCGGCGCATCCTGATAGTCGGCAACCCATCGTCCGCCACCATCGGTCGCGATTACGCTTTCTTCCCCATTGAGCGCGACGCCGCCGGAAACCACATTCGCGCGAACCACTATGTCGCGCGAAGCAAAGCTGAATTGGCAGGTCGGGAAGGTCGCGAGCATGGCCGCAAGCGTGGCAATGCCCCCCGCGCCATGCTACGGACGGGACGCTATTGAACGCCGACCTCGACAGTCAGCGGACCTGCCGGCGCAGATGCAACGTCATTGCTGCTATAGGCCACGGCCCAATAATAGCGCATCCCAGGGGTCACGCCGGTTTCCGTGATCTGCCGCACCGCGCCGGGTGAATCGACAAGGGGATCAGATATGGCGACAGCGGTTCCAAAGTCGTTGGCCGAGCTGGCGAAGAACACCATATATTCGAAGTTTGCAGACGTGGGCGCACGGGCCGATAGGGTTACACTTCCCGGCGCTATAGAAACGAGCGTCAGCAGGGTCGGGGAGGGTGGAGCCAGGTCCGCGATAGACGTGCTGACCGTCTCCATAGCCGACCAGTCTGATATGCGCCCATCGCCCACGCCATAGGCGACCTCGACGTCGATGCCGACATTGATCGGAACGACGCTGGTCAGAAGCTGCGCGGCCGGGCCGGGGTCGATATCGGTATAGGTCTGCTCGTTCCACGTCGTGTCGGTGGTGACGCGCCAGCGCGCGAACCATGTCACGTCCTCGCGGTCGAAACCGTCGACGGTGATGCGGATGCGTGCTGTTGAGCCGCCGTCGCCTAGTTCGGCTTCGGCTTCGGTGATCGTGGGCGTGGTGAGGGGGGCGGGGGCTACGCGGTCGCCCTTCGCCGCCGGGCTTCCTTCTTCCGTGGCAGCGTTCCATTCATACATATTGGGATCAACCAGAACCCAACTGAACGTCACCCCGCCTGTCGCCAGGTTGCGGGTCAAAGAGGTTATCTCAACGGGCGCGTCAAGAAAAACGGTCTCGGCATCCTCAATCAGAAGATGAATGAATCGCTGCCCCCGAATGCGGCGACCCGCGACGTTTGTCGTGATTGTGCCGCTGTGGATGGCATTGGTTCGCGCCATCTTGATCTTGGCGAGCGCACGGCACTGCCCCCATGATGGCACCTGCGGATCAAGGTTGCCACTGAGTATCTGGCCACGATCAGCGATGTCGTCCTCGTCGCGCCAGGCATCGGTTTCAACGGTGCTGTAGTCGTGATCAACGGAAATGTAGGAGCAGACGATCTCGTTGACCGCCTTGTCGTCATCGACGCCAACACCATTCCAATCATAGGCGATGATATCCGCCGGCCCGATCGTTTCTGTCGGCTCGTAATATTCACCGGCATAGACCACCAGCGCGCCGTCCGATCGAGGAGCGATCCAGCCGTCAAATGTCGATAGCAAGGCAGCCTGGACGGAATCGTGCCGGTCTGTGTGCTTATGGGTCAGCCATGACCGATAACGCGGCTCTGTCCCGCCGGCCTTGAGCGGGCGCGCCTCATCACAAACATCAGCCGCAGCGCGCCAGTAGGCGATCGTTGGCGCGATCTTCGTCGCATAGTCGACGCCTTCGCGCAGCATCTTGTAGTGCATCAGTTGCCGAACCGGATTTTCCGTCCACGTCCACCCTGCCGGATCAGATGGATCGGAGGCATAAGGATCAGGGCAAAGCTGCCATTTCGAAACCATCGAGGGCGTCGGTATCTGGTTTGGGTATGTCTCCAGATAGCGCTTGGACTTCACCGCCTTGGACAACTGGGCCAGCATCACGACGCCGTCGCCGCGATGGTTCGCATCCCAGTCCGGGATCAGGGCAGAGACAGCCCCAAATGCCGTCCCAGGATTGCTGCCATCAGTCCAGTAGAGCGAAACCGCGCCGTCCTGATATCTCTTGTCGGCCCCAGCGTTGACGGTATTGCCGGTCAACGTCACAGCATCGTCGTTTAGGTAGAAGCCGATCAGTTCGGCCATCTTGCCATCATGCACGGCGCCGACGTCGACAGCGGTCCCATTTTCGGCTGTTTCGAACAAGGCATAGGCGAAATACAACCGGCCGATACCGTAGGCGGACACGCGGGGCGGACGTGGCGTCTTGATGGCTGTAACGGCAGTGTCTGGCTTTGGCAGGCTTGGCCCAAGACCGAGCAACGAGGCGCCGGATTGCAGGCCAACGGCGAGCGAACCGAGTTGGAGCGTGCTGACCACTGCGGACGCTATGCCTGCCGCTGTAAAAGTCCCACCTAATGCGCCGACGATCGCACCACTGATTGCCGGTCCCACCCAAGGAACGAAATTGATGCCAATCGCGAAGCCGACAGCGATGATGTTGCCCAGCGTCTTACCCATGCCGCCACGCCCCCAAAACATCGGCAGGTGCAAAAGATGCCGCCGCCCATCCGCGCGTCGTTCGCACCGCCCACCGCTTTCCTGTGAATATGGCTCCGGCGCAGTGCCCCCACATTTGGACGACGCCGACATTGCCCATTTCGGGTTCCAGATTTTCCGGTTGGCCCAACGCCTCTATCCAGAGCGATAGAAGGCCGCCGGCATCCTCGATCAAGGCCGCGCATGACCATTCGTCGTCATAGGCGCCGCGCCACTTCGCCATCGGGTCTGGCAATCCGCACAGGATCAGCCAGTCAGCCGGGAATGTGCAGCAATCTGCCTTGCCCCATATCCATGGCTTGCCGCCCACGGCGGTCAGGTATGCGCCAAGGTCAGGCATCGGATGGACCGAACCTGCGAGATGTGCCCGCGTTGATCCCCGCGCCATGCGAGAATATGGCATCAGTCGGGCTGCGGCGACGCTGGTCGGCGTCGGTGAAATGGGCGTTCGGCGCGCGCGATCGGATGCTATCGCCACCCACAATCGTCAGCGATATGGACCGGGTGACAGATCCATCTTGCGATAGAGGGCGACTGACCAAAAGGCTACGAGCCTCAAATACAGCCTCCCATTCGACATTGGTCAATTGCCAGTCTGCATCGAAGTCGGCGCGTCCTATATCCACGCGGGCGCCGCGCACCGATGGCGCATCCTCAAGCGCAAGCCTGACCGTCTCCTCGTCGACGCCGGACAGCGTAAATTCCAGGCGCTCGGCGGTGCCGTTCATCAGCTGCTGAAAATCAGGGACGCTGATCAGTTCGCCACCGCCCAATGCAATGGCATCTTCGGGGACGACAATGTCAGCCGGGATCAGCAGCGGGCCGACGCCAGACCATAGCAAAGCAGGCGGATCGCTGGCGATGTGAACGATGATGGACTCCTGATAGATCGGCATCAGGTTCCATCCGTCTGGTATTGGGCGAAGCGAGCCGGAACCGCCTTCAAAACCCCTTGGCCCATCGCGGCGGCGGCACGGCGCGCCTGCTGGTCCGACTGCGCCAGTATCTGCTGAGCAAACCCTTCAGGGTTGACGCTGTTTCTGGCATCCACAGTGATAAACTGGTTCACTTGCGCGGCGCCGGCATTGCCACGCAGAGCCTTGCTGCCAACGCTCAGCGTTTCGCCGCGGCTGACATTGGCGATGGGGCGTCCGTTCAGGGACAGGGTATTTGTGTCGGCTCCGCCACGGCCGCCGATAGACATTGATCCGCCAGACGCAAAGCCCAGGAAACCAAGAGCCGCGCCGAAGAAACCACCGCCGCCACTTCCGCCCCGCACCCCACCAAGCGAGTCAGCCAGCGACTTGATGATGTTCTGCTGGATGAAAAGGTCGATCAGCCCGGCCAGCAACGGGTCCTTGACACCTAGGCGCTTCGTGATGCTGTCGCGGATGCCATTGCGGACGTAATCGAGTTCCTGCGTTACCAGTTCCTCGACCTGATCGGACGTGCTGGTTTCATCCATGCGTCGGCGGTAGCGGGCCAGCGGGCCTTCATACTGGCGGTTGACGCCTTCCGTTTCTGCCTGCTGCATAGCACCCAAGGCGTCCAAGCGCGCCTGAGCGATCTTCTTCTGTGCATCGCTGGCGTCCTTGCTGGCGATCACCGCGTCAAGTTCTGCGCGTTCCTGCTGATAGGCCAGGTCAAGCAGGCGCAATTCGATGTCGCGGCGCTGTTCCCGCGTGCCGGCCAGATCGGCTTCGGCGCGAAGAAGGTCTTGCTGATTACGCAGCGCATTGAGGCGAACGTCCAGAGCCTCGCGCGCCATCTCCACGTCACGTTGATAGATAACCTTGCCTGCCTCCAGTGAGGCGACAGTTTCGGTCAGGGCGATGATCTTCGCCTTCTGCGCCTCGGTATAGCGCTTGTCCGTTTTTACGTCAGCGACGGCGGCGTTCTTCGCTTCATCGATCCGCTGCAACTCGACCTTGGCCCGATCATCAGCGTTGGTGAGTTCTACACCTTTCAGCCGCAGGATTTCGTTGTTGAGTTGCGCCTCCTCCCGCGCGAAGGCTTCGGGATTGAGCGGCGATTTGGGGGTGCGGGTCTTTTTGCCGCTGGAGGCTGGCGGGGCGACAGAGGGCTTGCCCCGACCAGCGCCAGGAGTGCCGGGCAGGGGATTGCCGAACACGTCCGTGCCAGAAATGAAGGGCAATGCGCGGAAACGCTGCTCTGCGCGCTGGCCTTGTGAAGACGCCATCGAGCGGTTGAACGCCTTCAGGAATTGGCCTGCCCGATCCGCCTCCTTGGCGAGCGGCGTCATGGAGAACTCAGCGCCGGTATTGCCAGCGCGTCGTGCAGCTTCATTGATGGTTGACTTCACCCGATTGTCGAAGCGACGCCCGAAGTTGTCGATGCCAATCAGGGCATTGTCGACATTGTCGATCGCGCGCAAAATGTTGGCGATCCCATCACGAGCATAAGCCGCGCGATCCTCAATCTTGTCGAACGCGCCAAAAGCTGCATCGATCAGGGGCTGGAAAACATCAGTCAGACCCGCAAACGTTGCCCTGATCTCGGCGCCAGCGTTGAAGGCATCTTCCTCCATGTCGGCGAAGCCATCGGCACTATCGCTGAAAAAGCTCGCGAGCATGGACGAAAACTGCCCGCCTTGGTCGAAGGCAGAAAAGGTTGTGATCGCAGCGTTGGACACGCGGGTCATCGCGTCTTCAAACGTGACCGGCAGCTGATTGAACTCCGCGTCGATGCCGGCCGTGAATTTCTGGTCGGTCAGGGCGGCAAGCAGCTTGTCGGAGGTCAGCTTGCCCTCTTCGCCCAACTGCTTAATCTGCCCGATCGGCTGACCCATGCTTTCGGCGAGCAGGCGGGCTAGGCGGGGAGACGCCTCAAGGATGCTGTTCAGTTCGTCGCCACGAAGTGCGCCAGCGGCAAGCGCCTGACCGAACTGGAGGGTTGCCGAGGCCGCCTGATTTGCGTCCGCTCCGCTGATCTTGAGTGTCTTTGAAAACGTCTCGGTCGCGCGCGCGGCCTCTTGCTGCGTTCCACCAAGTTCCTTCGCGCCGCGCACGAAGTTGGCATAGAGCGACGCGGTTTCAGATAGGCCGGAGCGCGTATCGTTGGCGATGCGCCGCACATCCTCCTGCGCCGTCCCGAACGCGCCAAAGCCCTGCGTGGCGAGGCGCAGAGTTGCGTCCAGCTTCTTCGCCTCGTCGGCGATGCTGAGGAACGATCGCGCCAGGGCGATAGCAGACACGCCGGCAAGGGCGCCTGTGATGCCAGACATGGCTCGCGAAACAATCCGCTCCGTCGCGCTAGCACTGCGCTGGATGCCCGTCATCGCCTTGTCGAACTTGGCCTCCGCGCGCGCGACGTTGGCCTCATAGCGATCAAGCCTGGCCTCCAACTCGACAACGACGCGATCAGCAGTGACGGCCATCAGTGTATCTTCCCGATGCCGGCGCGCTCCATGCGCAGGAACATGCCTTCGACCTCATCGACCGAAGGAGGGGCTTCCTCGCCCTCCTCATTGGCCAGCCCGTAGTGATGGATCAGTGCGGAATATTCCTGCATGGTGATCGCCTCCGCATCGCTCAGACCGAACCCAAGGGTTCGGAGGTTGTGGAGGACGAGGCCCCAGTCGATTTTCTCTGGCCCCGCGGTTTCAACGGCGCTTTTTTTTTAGCCTCCTGGGCCGGGGCATAGCCCACATAGAGCGCGGCTATGACGGCCTTCGCGGTCAGATGATGCTCAGCCAAAGCATGGCCGTCGACATAGTTGTCGATCAGGCTGTTGGCCCGAAGCGCGGAGACTTCCAGCGGCGTTCCGTTGACTTCGCCTTTAGCCCCTCCGATCAGCGCCTGACGGATCGTCTCGACCACATCGTGGATGCCCCAGCCCCCATGCATCAGGCGATGCTTGACCAGGTCGATCGGTCCCGCCTTGGCTTCGATTTCAACGATGCGCCTGATCGGCAACCGGAACAGATAAGTTCCGTCAGCGAACGGCAATTCAATTTCCGTTTTCATGCCGAGGGTCCGAAATTTAGAGTTGCGAATTCGCCAAAATATTTGATTGCAGCACGGTCATATGCTCGCGCCGCCTCAACAGCTGAGGCGAAGACGCCCAAATGATTTTTGCGGTTTTGCTTCCATATATATGCGGCCCAGGTTCCTCGCCGCTTGTCCATAGAAACCCCGCGAAAGCCGCTTGTATTTGATGCAAGCCGACCGGAGTTACCGTTGTTCATTGCCCTTGTGGCTGGGCGTAAATTACTGATTGCATTGTTGGCTCTATCGCGATCGATATGGTCGATATCATTCGATGGAAACGAGCCATTCATAAGCGCCCATGCCAGTCGATGAGCTAGGTATGACCGACCGTTCACCGTAATGTAGCGATATCCGTTTGCGCGAATTGCGCCTGCAATTGAGCCAGCAGGTTGGCGCCCTTTTGAGGCACGCCACCGAAAAGTGCCAGATTGATGGTCATAGTCCAACATCGCCGCCAGTAATCGAATTTCGCCATCGGCGAAGGGCAGGGCGATCTCGGTTTGCATGGGCCAACGCTATGTGCGAGGCTGCCTCAACCTCTACGGACGCCAAAGGACGCCTACCGATGATGCTCACCATTCTGGCCGCCGCTATGGCGCTACCAACCGATCGGTCATATGTGATCGCGGAGACGGATTTGCCAGCGGCCGAAATCACCCAATGCGCCGAAGCCTTTTTCGACAAGGGCGGAACGGCGACTATCGAGCAGCAGCCCTATGGGCAGCGCATCGACTATCGATATGGCAATATGGGTGGCACCGTGAAGGAGCCGACCATGTCGTTCGAAATCCATGACGGCGAAAAGCGAACGATTGTCCTTTATGGCTATGGTGTCTGGCGCGGCGCGACAAAGAACATCTGGAAGCAGATGGCGAAAAAGTGCTGGCCGGATATGATCGCAATGCCGCTGGTGAAGCCCAAATAAAATAGGGCGACCCGAAGGCCGCCCTCCAAACCCTCTGTCTGCCGCCGCTCAGGTATTCGCGACGAACGTCTTCGGCCCCGCGGCGCTGATCGTGATGCTGATGTTCACATATTCGCCGTTGTTGCCGGTGACATTCAGGTCGGTAATGATGCCCGGACCCTGGTAATAGCCGTCGATGACTTCGCCACCCGTCGCCCCATCGAACATGAACCGGTAATTGGTCGCCTCGGTGCTGTCGAATGCCGCCTGAACATCGGCCAGCAGCGGTCGGTGGAGCAGGCCGGAACCACTGATCGTCCAGTCGGTCGCGCCAACATCGCGAACGGTGATGGGGCTTGCCTCCGGGTCGGCGCAATCCCAGTCCACCGTGTCGTTCGTGGCTCGGGTCTGCTGAAACCCCTTGGTCGTGATGCCGCACATCGGGGAAAAGACTTCGGTCGGCGTCGCGCCGTCCCCCATCATGATGGCGACCCGCGTCGATTTCAGCTTGTCGGTATAGACCATTCCGCAACTCCAGCGAGGATTTGCGGGCAGGCTATGGGGGAGAGGGTCAGTGCTCTACGGACGCTAGGTGGCGTAGGCTCGAACAGACACGATGCCATGATAGGCGTCCGCCTCAGCGCCATCTTCTATGACCTGCGTCTGGACAGCCTGGACGGCCAGCGATTCACCATCACCCAAGTCTACATCGTCAATCCCACTCACAATGCGGACGATGTGCCGGTTGATGGTCGCCGCCTGCGCTTCGGGGTCAGGCACGCCAGGTGTGGCCAGCTTCGTAAAGCAGTGAATGACGCCAGACTGATCCGAACCGCTGCCCCCGTCCAGCTCGGCAACCGTGCCGGTGAGGATGGGCACACGAATGAATGGGAAGGTCGGTGACGCTGGCGATTTGCCAGGATAGACGCGCCCCGCCGGCACGATCGCCGTCAACTGCGCGTCACCCTTCATCGCTGCAATGATCTTGCCCCTCACCGACAGGGACGGGTCCAGCGTCGTCGTCATTGTCTGGCCCCATCCACCTGCGTATTGAGAATGACGGCCCCCACATGGTCAGCATCGTCAGGTCGAGACATTCGTCCACCTCGTCGGCTGTCGGAAATCGCGGGGGCTTTGGCATCGACGCCATGCTTACCACTGGCTCGCACTTCTGTCGCCCTGCCTTTCGCGATAGCCGCCTCGCCCACTTCGCGCTTCACCGTGCCTTCATACCCAGCAGGGAAGAACGTCATCGCGCGTGAAGGCCAGCGGTGGTTATAATCGGCGGTGAATTTGACCTTCATAGCGAGCCTCCATTCGCGACGATCTTGACTGCTGCCTGCACTAGGCGCTGCGCCTGCTTCCTCGTCTTTTCGGCCGCCGGCTGCATGAACGGGCGCGCAGGTGTGGATGAATCCCCAAACTCAACCCTAACTGGCCCTTGCCTAGCCTTTGATGGCCCATATTCCGCAGTTTTCCCGGCGAATGACCGGGAGGTTACACCCGCTTTCCGCTCCGATCCCCCTTCTAAGGCCGCAGAGTATTCTGCCTCAGATGAACTTTCAGCCGTTAATGGCCCAGTTTTGTAGGTGCGGATATTGCTCGCAAGATAGCCAGTGTCGTTGTTCGGAGGCGCGCCAGGCTCTGACGGTTCGTGATTTTTTCCCGAAACCGCTCCAGTTGTTATGCTGATCTGAGCCTCTTTGGTAAGAAATTCACCTGCCGCGAACACAGCCCTCCCAACCTCGTTAATCATGGAAGCACCTCGAATCCGCTTCAGGCGGGCCTTGTGGGCTTTGGCTCCGGTGATTTTAACCATTAGGATTGGCCGTCCACAGCGGCATTGATCGCGGCTATCTGCTCCGGGGTCAATTGCTCTGCCGCAGCCCGCCCCCGACAAATCCAATGGCTCGCCGCCGCGTCCAACTCCGCGCTCTGCACCATCCACCGCTTGCCGCTGACGCTGATCTGGCAGTCCGTCGTCACCTGCGCGCCTAGCCCGGCAGTCAGGATGATGATACGCACATCGCCTTCCGAATAGCCTTCGCTCTGACGCATGGCATAGGTTGCAGCATCCATCTGCGCGCGGCAGGGGATATCAGTCGCCGGTCCGTAGGAGATATTGCCTTCATCGTCGTCGGTTCGCGCGCCAGGAACATGCAGGGTCGCCGGCAGGTATAGCCCGCCAAGCGCCGCGCCAAAGATGCTCGCGATCCCGCCGTCCAGCAACCCCATCAGTACCTCCCATAGGGCAGTGGCCCGGCAAACCCATTGAACCCGCACCCGCCCACAACGGCGCCGGTGCCGGTCACGCGCGGCCCCGCGATGCAAGGTCGGATCATCGCATAAAAGGCGACCCCATAACTGTTGGAGCCATAGATGCCAGCAGCCTGCGCTGGCGTCGCATCCGCCTTTTCCAGATCGATCGCGCCCGACTTGATGCGCTTGAATCCTGACGCGCCCTGCGCCGCCATTTCGCTTTCCGCGCCGGTGCCGATCCCTGCGTCGGTGAGATACCAGGCGGTCGCGCGCATTGTGGCGAGATCCATGCGGGCGCCAAGGCAGTCCTGTAGCGGCTCAGTGATAAGAACGGCCTGCGCGGACCAGAAGTTATAGGCTTCATCGGCCACAGCCGCAAATGCCGGAAAGATCGCCTTAAATTCATCAACAGTTGGGGGACTATACGCCATAAAATGCTCCTTTCTTTTCGCCATTTCTGGTAAGGAACATTTGACGAACCCGCCCAGCGTTGGCGCGCCGAACGGGTTCTGACCAAACCCGATCATGAAGGGATCGAATGTGGCTGAACAATTCAAAGCATGCGCGGTTAATGGATGCAATGGCGATGCCAGCTGGAGCGCTTATGGCCTTAAGGGATATTGCTGCAAGCACTACAACCGACTTCGCAGGACTGGCCGCATTGATGTCGTAAATACTCGCCCCGGCGAGGCTATTGGATGGCTTGAGGATCATTCTTCCTATAGCGGAGATGATTGCCTGATATGGCCATTCGCAAAGTCCAAAAATGGATATGGAGCGGCCATTTATAAACGCACGCGCATGAACCCCTCCCGCGTGATGTGTATATTGGCTCATGGTGAGCCTCCCAGTGACATTCATGAAGCGGCGCATAAATGTGGAAGGGGAAGCTCGGGTTGCGTCAATCCGCAGCATCTTGAACGGAAAACGCCCACAGAGAATGCGGCCGATAAAGCTCTCCATGGAACCAACTTTGGGGGGGAGGACACACCTGCCGCAAAGCTCACTTGGACGATCGTCCGCGAGATCAGGGCTATGGCGGGCACCATGCCAATGACCAAGATCGGGGAGCGATTTGGCGTCAACCGATCGACGGTCGGCTACATTATCCGAGGCGACACTTGGAAAGAGTAACGTCGCCTTGGTCGGCGCGGTGTAGGCCATGGGTCAGTCCTTACGAAAAAGGCCGCCGCCCGTGTGAGCAGCGGCCCTTGGTTGCCCCCGGAGGTGCGGTTAAGCCTGTGCGCCCGAAGGCTTCGCAGCTTCCTTGGCGTCCTTGCTTTCGGCCTTGGCGAACCATTCTTCGGAGAAGTCGTCCGCCTCGATCGTGTCGCCAGGTTGCGCGATGACCAGCACGCCGTCCAGATAGGCACCGCGTGGGCCGTTGCTGATATTCGTCACCTTGCTCTTTGCCATGATCCGTCCTTCTTAGAAGCTGTCGCGATAGATCATGCCGGCGGGCAGGCGAACTTCGGTGCCACCGACGTTCATGATGCCGCCGACTTCGTAGACCATGCTCGCCTTTTGGAACGCGGGCAGGAACTGGTGCGGGCCGGGCAGGTGGAACTTGAGAACCTGCGAATTGCGCGCATAGGCCACCATGCGGGTGGTGCCGCCGGTGCCCGCCGTTTCGAGCGCACGCGACTTGAGGATCGTCAGCGATTCGCCAGCCGAATTGTTGGCCTGGAGGAAAGCCAGGATGGTCGACCCGCTGTCACCCACGCGAGTGGTGGCGATGTAGTTATAGGCGCTGGTCGGCAGAACCAGCGTATCAGCGACCATTGTTTCGCCCGAACCCGTTTCGACCGCGGTGATCGCTGCATTGATGTCGCGCAGGATCTGGTCGGCGGTCTTCGCGCTCCACAGGCGGGACGAACCGGTGCCATCCGCCGCGACCTGCGCACTGACGACGCTCGCGTTGTTGACGAAGCCGGTCCAGCCCTTTTCGTTGTCGCCCTTCGGCGTCAGGCCGGTCATGGCGATGCCATAGATGAACCGATCAGCGGCGAGGCCGGCGGCCATCGCCTTGTCCGAAGACAGCGAGCGGCCGAGTTTGGCAGCGCGTTGGAGTTCCTGCGTGTTCCATTCATAGCCGATCGCGGCCAGGTGGAAGTTGCGGGTATTCTGCGCCATGTTGGTCGACGCATAGGGCATATCGAACGCCCCTCCGGCCATGAACTGCGCCTGGCCTGCCTGATCCATCGAATAGACCACGGTGCCCACGTCCCACATATCGCCTGTGCTATCGACCGGCATGAAGCGCGTGATGTCGAAGCTGGGATACTTCGTCATGTAGACTTCGGTTTCGATGCGATGCAGCTGCGGGGTCAGGAAGGCGTAACCAACCTGCGCGTCCGAGAAAAACGCATCGGCCTTGTCGGCGAAGCTGGCGGCGTGACGGGCGTTGTCAGCAGCCCACAGGCCGATGACCTGCTTCTTGATCGCCGCGTCGGCCGCCATGAACATGACCGGGTCAGTGATGCGCCCGGAGGCTGCGTCGAAGAAATTGGAAATGGCGTTCATGATAACCCCCCTTAGCGCTTCACGATACGGCAGAGGCCGTTCGTCACGGTTTCGTCCGCGACCCAGCCGGTCGCGATATGCGTGGCATCCGCAGCGGTTGCGCCAATGCCATCAGCAGCGCCGCCGCCGGTGCCGATCGTAATGGCAGCGCCATCGGTGACGGACCCGGTGACAGTGACATAGACCGCGCCGCTCGTGATGATCGTCACGTTGTCATACTGCTGATATTCGTCTGCGTCGGCGCCGGGCAGTGCGCCCAAGGCGGTAGTGGCAACGGCAAAGCCATAGAAGGTTGCCAGCGTGCCGACCGTGCCGGTGCATCCATGGTCGCCGGAACCGCGATAGACCGGAGCGCCGAATGCGATCCCACCGGCACTTTCACAGGTGCGGCTGATGCGGTTGGAGGTTTCGCCATTGGCGATCATGCCAGGGGAGCCCTTGGCGACGTTTTCCGTGTAGGAACTCTGAAGAACAGCCATAATCAGCCCTCCTTATGCGTAGCGCGCGGCGCGGATGGTGGAAACGGTCGCCGAATCGCTAACCGGCGTGCGAACGCCATCAGCCAGAGCGCGACGCAGCGGATCATCCGACGCGGCGTCCTTCAGCATCGCGAAAGACGAAGCGAACTGCGCATCGGTCCAACCCTCGGCGCTGGCGGCAGCATCGCCCAGGTGCTTTAGAACGGCGGCCTTGATGATTGCCTGCTCATCCATCGCATCGGTGACGGTGACGCCCAGCGCTTTGGCCTTATCGACCACTGCGGCATAGGCCTTGGCGGCGTCGCGCAGCTGGGCAGGCGTCGGCTTGGCGTCGGTCAGTTCCTTGACCTTGCCTTCGAGCGTCGCCTTGTCGGTGGTGAGGGTGGCTACCTGCGTTTCCAGCTTCGCGACCTTGTCGCTTGCCGCGTCGCGGGCAGTGATGAGGGTCTTGATCGTGGCCTCTGCCGTATCGGCATTGGACACATCGACGGTCAGCCCGTCGATCAACATGGTCTTCACGGGCAGTACTCCGTCATTGAAATGGTCCATCTTCATGGTCTTGCCGCCTGAGCCGGGCTCAAGCTCGGCAAGCGCCTTTTCCATCTGCGTCATCATCAACATCTGGCTTTTCTCGCCAGCCGCGCCGGTTGTGGGCGCGGTGCCGTCCATGTGCTTCTTGTGCAGCGCGATGGCTTTCTTCAGCCATGTGGTCGCGCCTTCCACGCTGTCGGAAAGGGACGACAGCGGGACTGACTCGCACGTTGCAGCATCGCGGATCGCGCAGGACGGGCCAGCGCGGCCCCGGTCCACTATCGCTACGTGATTTCCCTTGATGGCGATCTGCTTGGCCACGCATTTGACGCCGCCGGGGCCATCGAAATCGCCGAATTGCAGCTCCGCCGCATAGCCGTTCGACAACTCGCGCTTGCCAGCGTTCACTGCATCGATGGTGTCGGCATCCGTCAGCATCAGGTCGAAGGCGAGATAACCGCCTTCCTCCCACTTCGCCCCCATCACCGTCCCGCGCGCGTGATCGCGCCAATTCTTGGCGTTTACCGCTACGGTCGGGTGATTGTCGGTGATAGGCTTCCCGATGAAGCTGTGGGCAGACAGCGGGTCGAAAACGGCATCGGCATCGCGTAGAACGTTGACCATGCCCGCATCGCGCAGGCCATGCTTGTTGTCGGGGTCGATTTCGCTGCCAAGGTAGGCGTAGGTTCCAGTCCTGGCCGCTTTCGCCCGCACAGCCATGTAGCCGTCAGAAGTCCGGCGGGGCGCGTCAAGGGTCAGGGCGTCGGAGAATAGCACCATGGGGCTTGTCTGCCGCATGGTCTTGGATTGGCTCTACGGACGGGAGGGTTTACCTCGGGGTGGGGCGGTCAGTGCTTCCTCGACACTCCAGCCCTTCCGAATTCTCTCAGAAATGGCATTTCCGCTCATCCCGAGATGTATGGCCCAATCCTTCTGCGTCATTGTTTTGCCGTCGTATGTCAGCATGACATTCGATGACAGATTGGTCTGCTGCTGCTTCCGCGTCGCCCATCGACAATTGTCAGGTGAGTAACCCTCATTGCCACGTATGCGATCGAGCGTCGTGCCGATCGGTCGCGGCCCCATGTCCTTTACGAACTGCGCAAACCCATCTGCGCCATGCCATTGCTGGCACACATTGATTCCTCGCGCGCCATATCGTTGGAAGTTGGTAGACTTCGGGTTATGGCAACGGTCGATCATTGCCTTCCAACTGGAATACTCTGGAGTGCCGGATGCGCCGTGCGTCGTGAATCTCTGCCTACTGATCTCACCATTGGTGCAGCCACAACTGTTATGCTTGCCGTTCAGTAGGTGGGCGGGCTGCACGTGCCGAATATTACCACAATCGCACCGCACCTTGGCGCGCCGGATCGGATGATACTTTCCTACGATCGGCTCACCCTCGCTTACAAAGGTGAACATCCCGAAACGAGTGTTCCCTTTCAGATATTGCTCGATTGGCATTGGCTGGCGCTCAGGGCGTGAAACGTTAGAGCATTTGCGGGAACAGAACCTAGACCGCGCAATCTGCGCTGCCGAATATCGAGGGTTGATGGAATATTCCGCGCCACACGCTTCGCAAGAGCGGATTCTGAGTATATTGACGGCATCAGCCATGTGATCCTCCACGATCATTTGGTTAGGGCTGGTCTGGGACTCCACTCCCATTCCGGCCCGACGATGATAGCACGAATCCCCAGAAAGCCTAGCTATTCGATCTCTGAAAACAGGGGAATATAGCTCTGTTTCCTGCACCCGCACCAAGGTGGTGAACTCGGTTCGTCCCCTGGCTCGATCACATCCCCGCCAGACATTTTGGAACCATCAGCGTTCACTTGCCGGTTTCCGTTTAGCGTGTAGATGCGGCCGTCCCTCGCCTTGTGGGTCGATCGCGGATGCAGCTTCCCGGAATGACGGTATTTCCATAAGCTGATTCCAGCATTGGCCATCCTCTCGGTATCAAGGGCACCTGAGAGTTTCGACACTTGATCGGAGGCTATGCCGGCCGCTCGCGTTCGCCCCATTCCTGTCGCAGATCGTATCTCTTTCGCCACGTCTCGGATAGGCGTTCTGTTCTGATACCCCCGAAAAACAGCATCAGAAATTCTCGCCTGCGCCTGGTCACTGACATTGCGGACAAGCGCGGCGTTCCTCGCGAGAAACGTGCCCAGCGTCTCTTCGACATCCTGCGCCGACATCAACATGTCTACATCGATGCCTACGCCCGCTTTCACCGACGCGGCGAATTTACTCCTATGCACCCTTTCGGCCCTGACCGCGAAATTACGCAGCCCGGGCGCGATCCGTGCGGTGAGGACCGTCAGGAACTCCTGCGCTACGCTGCTGATGGCGGCCTGCACCTGGTCCACCGTGTCGATCGTCAGCGTGTCAGCGGTTGGCAGCGGCTGCGGATCATAGCCGGCAAGGATGCGGTCGATGTTGTCGGCCCATATCTGCCAGGCTGGAGCGTAGATCGCGGCGAGATCCGTTGCGGCGGCTTGGGTCGGGATGATGGGGCGCAGGGTGATATCCCGCCTTTTGCCTGCTTGGCGGGCCATGCGGGGGAGGGAATATGGCACTATTCGCCTCCGCTGCGGATTTCCTCAAAGATTTCTGGCCCCAGCACGATCTTACCGGTGTAGGGTTTCACCGTGGCCAGATCGATGTCGCCGCCGACCTGAATGGAAATGTGGGGCTGATACTCGGGCCAGTCGAACGACGCGCCCTTTTCGCGCATCTCGGCATTGCGGCTGGCCAACTCATAGGCGGTGAACAGCAGGGCCTTGTATTTGCCATCAGGGCCAAGCGCCTCGACCAGACGCGGGCCGCCCGGCTCGATCTCCAGCTTGCCGCGCCAGCTTTCGCCCATGGCCATCCAGTCAACCGGCGTGCGGCTGTAGGTGATGGTGACATGCAGGTCTTCGGCGATGTCGGTGAAGCCCTGCGAGCGCGCCCACTTCACGATGTCGTCACGGTTCTCGACGGCCCGGCTGACGTAGAGCGTCTT
>CEPH01086864.1_pt1 | contig 41751 bp, 43 predicted proteins | sample 530571 | NCBI WGS metagenome assembly CEPH01 (sample SAMEA2620413, study PRJEB7988) | marine metagenome | biome: marine biome (ENVO:00000447); feature: surface water layer (ENVO:00002042); material: "saline water (ENVO:00002010), including plankton (ENVO:xxxxxxxx)" | depth 5 m | reverse complement strand
CTATCTTTTGGTAGTTTATATACATCTGTAAGCAACTCCCAGGCCCATTGAATGGCTTCTTTCTTAAAGTAATCGCCAAAGCTCCAGTTGCCCAGCATTTCAAACATGGTATGGTGATAGGTATCTATACCTACCTCTTCCAAATCATTGTGCTTACCTGACACACGCAGGCATTTTTGGCTGTTTACCGCCCGGGTATAATCGGCCTTTGCATTGCCCAGAAAAAGATCCTTGAATTGATTCATACCCGCGTTGGTAAACATCAGCGTAGGGTCATTTTTAAGAACCATTGGAGCTGAGGGTACATACTTGTGGCCTCTTTCTTCGAAATAGGAAATAAACTTAGATCTGATCTCTTTGGCTAGCATAGCAGAACCGTTGATTAGGTGGTTTGTGTTAGAATAAAATTGTTACTTTTGTTGAAGCCTAAAAAGCTGCGCAAGGGCACAAAATTAGGAGATTTTCAAAAAGGATTCTTAATGTCAAAAATAAAATATTACTACGATACCGAGACCTGCAAATACGAGCGGATCAAGGTAAAAAAACGAGATGTAGTGATCAACGCCTTGGGCTTTATTTCCCTCTCCATTGTTTTAGCCATTGGCATTATCGTAGTTCTCTCCAAATATTTCGACTCTCCTAAGGAGCTGGCACTGAAAAAAGAAAATGAAGAACTGAAGCTCTACTATGAGTTTACTCAAGAGCAACTGGAAGGTATGGACCAAATGCTAAAGGTGCTTCAACAAAAAGATGATCAGGTATACCGAACGGTTTTTGAGGCCGAACCTATTCCTGAGACCGTGCGAGAAGCGGGTTCGGGTGGAGTTTTAAAATACAGAAACTTGCTGGAAAGTGACTTATCGAACAAAGACCTGGTGATTGGCACACTGGATAAGCTGGACAGGGTAAAGAAGAAAATGTATATCCAAACCAAATCTTACGATGAAATAATGCAACTGGCTAAAAATAAGGATGCTTATTATGCGGCCATGCCAGCTATTCAGCCGGTTTCTAACGATGACCTGAGAAGATTTTCATCTGGTTTTGGTATGCGTACCGACCCTGTTCTGAAAGTGAAACGCATGCACTACGGAGTAGACTTTTCTGCCGAACAGGGCACCCCTATTTACGCCACAGCCGATGGTAAAGTGGTATTGACCAAAAGGGATTTTAGCGGATTGGGCTGGCACATTAAAATAGATCATGGTTTTGGTTTTGAAACAGTATACGGACACATGAGTAAGTTCAACGTGCGCAATGGCGAAACCGTAAAACGCGGTCAGGTCATTGGATATGTGGGCAACACGGGTAAGTCTACCGCCCCGCACGTACACTACGAAGTACACATTAACGGCAGAGCCGTAAATCCGGTAAACTACTTTTACATGGATCTGGATTCTAATCAATACGAAGAGATTCTCAGACTTGCTTCTATCGAAAACCAATCACTGGGTTCTTATGCCAACCAATAAGCTTTTTTAGAGATTCTTTGACAGACTTATTCTTAAAGTAATTGTTTTGGTTATTTTCGTAACTAGTTGATATGCCGTACAAAGAGAAGCCTATAGAGAAGAAGTATTTCACCATTGGTGAAGTGGCCAAAGAGTTGGGGGTGGCTACCTCTTTAATTCGTTTTTGGGAAACACAGTTTGATTTTATCCGCCCCAAAAAAAACGCCAAAGGAAACCGTAAATACACACAAGACGATCTCAAAAAGCTGAAGCTCGTTTACCATCTGGTTAAAGAAAAAGGGTATACTCTTCAAGGTGCCTATGAACACATAAAGGCCAGCAAAGACAGTATAGACGACAAAGCAGAGATGGTTGCCTCACTAAAACGTATTCGGGAGTTTTTAATGGAAATGAAGAACAACCTTCCATGAGTGACGACAAGCGCTATCAGGTGGCGCTTTCTCTTATTCCAGGAATTGGCCCCGTGCTGGCCCGGCAATTGATTAACCACTTTGAGACCCCTCAAAACATTTTTAAAGCTACCAAAGGCCGCCTAACCAAGGTAAACGGCCTGGGCCAAAAACTTGCCGACCTTATTAGCGGTGAAGAGCAATGGCTAAAGAAAGCAGACCGCATTTTAGAGCATTCGGAAAAGCTTAACATTAACACCCACTATTACAAAGAAGACTCTTACCCGAGCCGGTTAAAGTCTATTCTCGATGCCCCAATAGTGCTTTATACCAAGGGAAACCCTAAACTCAACACTGCGCGTATGCTCGGCATTGTTGGTACTCGCAAAGCCACCAAATACGGGCTGGCTCAAACCGAGCGAATTGTCGAAAATGCGAAGAGCTCTGAATCTGTAATAATTTCCGGGTTGGCCTATGGAATCGATGTAAAAAGCCATGAAGCAGCACTGAAGTATAACCTGGCTACCTTTGGCGTGTTAGCTTGCGGCCTCGATACCGTATACCCTACCGCCCATCGCCACATTGCCGAAAAAATGCTGGACCGAGGAGGCCTCATTAGTGAGTATCCGGTTGGCACTAAAGCCGATGCCCGGTTGTTTCCTGCCCGAAACCGTATTATCGCAGGCCTTTCCGATGCACTGATAGTGGTTGAGGCTGCTGCCAAAGGAGGCGCTCTCATTTCGGCCAATATCGCCTATAGCTATGACAAACCGGTATTTGCCGTACCTGGCGAACTAGGCAAAAGCTATTCAGAGGGTTGCAACCTGCTGATACGAAACTTCAAAGCCTCCATTTATACGAGTTTTAAAGACATAGAAGAGAGTCTAAACTGGGACCTTGAATCGGCTACAGACTCCAAGCCTAAGGTCAGAAGCTTTGACCATTTGCCTCCGCCTCAAAAAAAGGTACTGGATATTCTTATGAGAAATGGCCAGCAAATGCACATTGATGAACTCAGCTGGCAAAGTGAAACTCAACTAAATCAGTTGGCTTCCATTCTGTTGCAATTGGAATTCGAAGGCCTTGTAAAACCGCTCCCCGGAAAAGAATATCGATTGGTTTAGCTAAAGATTATGGAAGTTAATACTGATTGTATCTAAAGGGCTTTGATAACAATTCTTCCCTAAGATAATACTGGTTTGATTCGTACTGATTGTTTCTAATACATGCGGACATCCTTAATCATTCTTCTTCTGGTTTCTTTAAACTCAACCTCCCTTGCTTGCAGTTGTTCTAAAGCCAAGCCTTTAAAAAAAGCCATGCTCACCGACTCCACATCTGTTTTCATAGGTACTGTTGCTTCCGTAGAAAAAATACCGGACAACGAATGGAAGGTAATCATCACTTTTCGTGTCGATGAAGATCTTTTTAACGCAGACAAGGATCTCATTGAAATCAGAACCGACAGTCAAAACACGTCTTGCTCTCTTGGGTTCGAAATTGGTCAGACCTGGTATATTTTTAGCAATGTGTTTAAAGGACAACAGAGTGCGTCCATGTGTGGCAGAAGCTTAAATCTTGACGGTATAAATATCTTCCTGCAGTTAGATGAGCTTGAAGGGTATAGAGACTTCAGGAGCAACCTCAAATACACCAGAAAAACTGTAAAAAGATTCTTCAAAGACTACAAGAAACTTTACCGGTGGTACTAGATACTTTACACAAAAGAGATATTCTTATCTCCTACTACGCTGACTGATTAGTTCCAATGGGTACCGATGGTATAGGTACCATCAGCAATTCGCAACAGCTCGTACACCAAGTTGTGAATAGAAGGTCTCACATTTAAGTTGTATATCTTACTGTTGTTTCGGGTTGGAAATACTCGGTTCGATAAAAAGATAAAGAGCAAGTCGTAGTCAGGGTCGGCCCAAACCAGTGTACCAGTATAGCCCGTATGCCCATAACTGGAAGGCATAGCCCCTCTCGCCACACTACTAATTCGTTCGTTGTATTCTAACAAGGGCTTGTCAAAACCTAGTCCTCTTCGATTGCCGTTTTCCGGAAATTGTACTCTTGTAAATTCCTCTATTGTAGCAGTGCTTAAATAGGTTTTCCCCTCGTATTCTCCGCCATTCAGCAACATTTGATACACCTTGGCCAAATCGTGGGCATTACTAAACAAGCCTGCATTGCCCGATACACCCAACATCATGGCCGCACCCTCATCGTGCACTACTCCATGCAGTTGTGTTTTTCGGAAAAAAGTATCCTTCTCGGTAGGCACAATGCGTTCAGAAGGAAACCGGTTTAATGGATTAAAACCGAGTGTTTCCGCTCCAAGAGGCTCATAGAAGTGTTTTCTCAGGTATTCATCAAATGGCTCTCCCGTAAGCCTCTCCACCAAGTCAGGAAAAAGGTAAAATACCAATCCGGAATACAGGTACTTCTTCTCTTCGCTTACTTCTGATTTTCTAATAGCCTTATATATCTTCCTTTCTTTAAAATTCTTGTGCAACCATAGGTCTGTTCCCTCCAACCGATGAGGAAAACGCCTGGAAGAGTCGGTTTTAACGGTATTCCAGCGCCACTTGCCATTCTTTCGTTGCGACTCTGACCAGTAAGGAATCCATGCCTTAAGTCCTGCCTGATGGGCCAATATTTCGCGCATGGTTAAGTCTTTCTTATCTCCGCGAGCAATTTTTGGAAAGTAATGGCTAAACGTTTTATCTAAGTCAAACAAACCGTCATCGTAGAGTTTCATGAGCGCAAGAGTTGCTGCCGTAACTTTAGTAACCGAAGCCAGATCGTACAGATCGGTGGGTTGCACAGGCTGTAAGCTGTCATAGGTATGATATCCGAAGGTTCCCTGATAAAATATAACGCCTCCTTTGGCCAGCAGTACCTGAGCTCCCGGAAATGCCATAGAGTCTATGGCTTGAGTAATTATTCGCTCAATTTCCCTACTGAGCACTTCTCCGTTTATACCTACCTGCTCCGGGCTGCCGTAGCTTAAACCTCCCATGCTTCTATTCAGACTCTTTTGGGCAAGACCTACACTCGCACTACAGGCAAGTATCATCATAACAAGGCTTACTTTCTTCATGACGGAAATACCTCCAGACTTTTTATTAATGAGCGGTCGAAAGCTTCTTGATTAAAGGCGGGAGCGACTCCTCTTTCTCCGAGTGTCTCTAACAACACCTCGGTAGCGATGTTTCCCGTGAGTTCATCTTTGGCCATAGGGCAACCTCCAAAACCCTTTATGGCCGAGTCGAAGCGCTGACACCCGGACTCTAATGCAGCTATTATTTTTTCCCTGGCCGTTTGCGGAGTGGAGTGAAAATGTGCTCCAAATTCTATAGTTGGGTAGGCGGTTATACTATTTTTAAAAATACGTTTAATTACCTGTGGTTCAGCAACTCCAATGGTATCAGATAAACTAATTATTCTAATATCAAGATTGGCAAGCTTCTCTACAAAGGCCGAAACAATTTCTTCATTGAACGGCTCATTATATGGGTTACCAAAGCCCATTGATATATAGGTAACGAGTACTCTATTATGCTTAACACACAGGTTCTGAATTTCGGCCAATTGGGTCAGGGCCTCCCCTATGCTTTTGTTGGTATTGCGTTGCTGAAAGGTTTCTGAAATTGACAACGGAAATCCCAGATAACTTATGGCTTCAAAGCTGACAGCATCGGTGGCTCCTCTGAGGTTGGCCACAATGGCCAACAACTTAGATGTAGTGCTTGACAAGTGAAGCCCTTCTAACACTTGGGCAGTATCTCGCATCTGAGGAATGGCCTTAGGAGAAACAAAGCTTCCAAAATCTATAGTGTCGAACCCTACCTTCAGCAACTCATTGATGTAGTCAGTTTTCTTCTGAGTAGGAATAAACTCATTTATTCCCTGCATGGCATCTCTCGGACATTCGATTACCTTCATATGCCAATGTTAAGCATTGCTCCCTTAGCTTCAAAACCTAAAAGTGGTTGAGGGCATAAACAAAAAGAGGCAGGTTCTTTACGCACCTGCCGCTCAACTTGCTTTCATCTTGGCTATACCGTTGACAAATGCTTCGAACTCTGCCTCTACTAAGCCCGTGAGTCTTTATTTCATACTAGGTGGTAGTATTACTTTATTGATAACGTGTACTACCCCGTTGGAAGCTTTTACATCGGCCACTACTACCTGTGCTCCGCTAATCATCACTCGGCCATTATTAATCATAACCGATACTTGTTCGCCCTGAACCGTTTTTGCCTTCTGACCATTGGACAAATCGGTAGACATCACTTTTGCTGCTACCACATGGTAGGTGAGAATGGCTATCAGTTTGTCTTTGTTTTCAGGTTTCAGCAACATTTCCAATGTGCCGTCAGGTAACGCTGCAAAGGCTTCGTTGGTTGGAGCAAATACGGTAAAAGGGCCATCCCCTTTCAGGGTCTCAACCAGACCTGCAGCCTTTACTGCAGCCACCAACGTGGAAAGATTTTCGTTGCCTGCGGCCAGATCTACGATGTCTTTGGTTTGAGCTTGGGTTTGGCCTGTCATGCAGGTAAGAAACAAAAATGCACCCAGTACTACTTTCATTAATCTCTGTGTTTTCATAATTCGGATAGTTATTTGTTGTTGTTTTCTATCCCAGTTACGACCTCACTTACCTGAATGGATTTTTGTGTTTAATATTTTTTCTAAAAAATTAAACAAGAAATTTTAAATATCTAATAAACAGCTACTTAGAATTTAAAAAAATTAGTTAGGTAGAAATAGACCAGATAAATTATTGGAGCCAAAAGATTTAGCCGGCCTGTAAAAAGCCTTTCACGTAGGTTTTGTCGACAGTAGCCACCGGGCTACCCCCCTCTTTTTCGAGCGTAACAGCAAAAGCCTGCACCTTGCCTTTTACTACCTTTAACTCCTGAACAAGTTGATTATGATCAAAGATTCCGGCATCTATAGGGGGTTGACCAGGCTTAATTGCCCAAAGCTGGTACTGATGACCATGCGGTGGTTCCGGTAAATTATCTACACTAATGAAGACGGCATTAGTTTTCTTGTTCCAGAATACATTGGCATAAGACTCGGGCGAAATATCCTCTCCCTCCATCCTCACATGAATATTATCTTCATTTAGAAAGTGAGCAATGCGCAATTGGGCATACTCCAGGTTTTCCCGGGTATCGGATATTTGTTGGGCTAGCTGCTGGCTTTCTACTTTGGCTTGAGCCAGTTCTTCTCTGGCTTGCTGAAACTGTCCAAAAAAGTAAAAATTAAAGCCTAGGCTAATCAATAAAAGTATAGTGGCCGCTACGGCCCAAAGAGAAAATTTAGCCCTTTTTACAAAGCTGCGATCGTCTTCAGACAAAACTTCCCAAAATCGGTTTTGCTCACTTTCTTCTACCTCTTTCATGGCTTCATTGAGTACATCTTCATCGGGCAACGCATCTTTCATTGCCGCAAATTCATTAAGTGCTTCTCTCAATTCTTCCAGCTCTTGCTTCACTTCGGGGTGCTGACTGGCCATAGCTTCTACCTCGCGCATTTCTTGCTCGTTCAACTCACCAGCCCAATAGGCTTCCAGCACACCAGACGCTATGTATTTTTGCACATCCATTTAGATAATAGCTCTCAGTTGTTTTAAAGCCATTCTAATTCTTGTCTTTACCGTACCTAGAGGAATATTGAGTGTGTCGGAAATCTCCTGATGCGAATATCCCTCAAAAAACGACATTTTTATCAATATTTGGTAGTGATCGGACAGTTGCTCTAACAACTGCTCGGTAACCATTTTATCTATACTGTTCGAAGCATCGGCCTTGTTCTCTAAAGCCATTACTTCCAGCGCATCGCGAGAGGCTTGGGTTAACTTAAAATCTTTGGTCTTTCGCTGATCCAGGGCAGCATTTCTACTAATAGCCACCAACCAAGAGTATAGCCCTGCTTTTTGAGCGTTGTACGACTGGGCATTTTGCCAAACCTTCAGCAACACCTGCTGCAACACTTCTTCAGACATGGCTCTATTCCCTACTACTCGTTGAATTACATTGAGCAGAACCACCCCATAGTGTTTAAAAATGAGCCGGACAGACTGTTTATCGCCCTCATGTAAAAGGGCCACTATCTTTTGCTCTACCAATGTTTTGGTCGGAATATCCGTAAATACCTGTTGCAAGTTGAGATGGATTTATGAAGAAAACCAAGCCCTGATAGTTTTGTTCAGTCAAAAGCGAATTCTCTATCTTGTGCCATGCTCAAAGCCCAGTTATTTGAACTTAGAATAGTCGTCAGGAGTAGCCACCTGGACGAAATGGAACACGTGAACAATGTGCAATACCTGCAGTGGGTACAAGATGTGGCTAAAGCACACTGGGAGCACAATGCCCTGAATCAGTGGTTGACTGACCATGTGTGGGTGGCTTTGAGCCATCATATTGAATACAAACGTCCGGCCTTTTTGGGAGATAGACTTCTGGTTAAAACCCATGTACACTCTTTTGAAGGCGCCAAATCTATACGTCAGGTTCGCATTTTTAATGAAGAAACCAATGCACTCCTGGTTCAATCTTCTTCCGAATGGTGCCTCTTAAAGAAGGCCTCCATGAAACCTTGTCGTATTCCTCAGGAAATGATGCTTCCGTTTTTTGGCGAAGCTTTCAACGAATAATTACAAACTCTACCCTGCGGTTAATTTCCCGACCTGTGGCACTGTCATTATCAGTAAGCGGTTGTTCACCTCCGTAGCCTACGTACTCTACGCGGACGGCCTCTATCCCTTTGTCTATCAGGTAATCACGAACTCGCTTAACGCGTTCCACAGAGAGTTCTTTGAGCAGTTTGGCGTCTCCTCTGTTATCCGTATGACCTTCTAACCGAATGGCCATTCCCGGGTTAGACTTCATCATTTGTACAATCTGATCCAGCTGCTTCATGGCAACTTCAGGATTGGCAAAAGAAGAAGATGCCCGGTTAAACAGTACATTTTCGATTTTAACTTTCGTACCCACTTCTTCAGGCGTTAGGTAAAAGGTTTCAACTGTAGAACCACCAAACTCATTGCCTACTCCCTGCACACTGGCATTGGCCACAAATGTTTCCTGGTATTTGAGAAAGCCCTCCGCTTCGATAGCTACATACACATTGGCACCCTCCTCAAGTGAGAGAACAAAGTGTTTATTTTCCGAATCTATATCGGCCGTTTTTAAAGCTATCTCTTTATCGCCATAAGTAAACTTTACCTGAGCATCTACAGGTTGTTCGGTGCGCTTGTCTAATACCTGAAAGGTCATTACCACAATAGACTTTTCTTTTTCCGGAACAATCTCCGTTTCAACTTGAGGTTCATCAACCTCGGCCTCAATCTGCTGAAAGGCTTTTTCCGCCTGACTCAACGGAAAGTTGAAAATATCTCCGTAGCCTTCGCTATTTTGGGTGCTGGAGAAAAAAGCCATTGTACCTGAGGCAGGTATGAAATAGTCTCGCTCTGTGCCTTTTGTATTAATGGCTCCTCCCAGATTGGTGGGCTTAGACCAATCTTTCCATGAACCATTGAGTCTCTTACTCATAAAAATGTCTCTACCGCCAAAGCCACCATGAGCGTTGGAACTAAAGTATAGAGTTTCATTATCGTCTGCTAAAAATGGCGACCACTCTTCTCCATAGGTGTTGATGGTATTGCCTAAATTCTCCGGCTGGCTCCACTCGCCATCGGCTTGCTTAAAAGACACATACAAATCCTCGTTTCCTTCGGACTCATAAGAACGAATGGCCATAATCAACACCGTTTCTTCGGGGTTGATGGTGGCACTTATATGCGGTGAGTCGTTTGAGAAATAGCGAATTCTCAGCCTTTCGGGAGTAGACCATTCTCCATTCTCGAGCCGCGAAACAGCTATGCCGTTGCGCATATTGCCTCCGCCATTGCCATTCGGATCAAAATAATTAAGTAAATACATACGCTGCCCATCGGCACTAAAACCCACTACTCCATTTAAACCGGGATGATTAATGGTTTTACCGGCATGTTCGGGGCGCGACCAGCCCGACTTTGTCTTTCGACTTAACCAAATATCTCCTCGGTCCAGCACTCCACCAATATTGGCCGCGTGACCCACACGGGTAAAGTAAAGTGTCTGCCCGTCAGGGCTAAGCACCGGGCTGTGCTCATCGTAAGAGGAATTGAGGCTGTCGATTTTTAAATGATTGGGCTCTTGCGCTTTGGCCAGGAGTGAGAGAAAAGCTAACAGAAGTATATAATAACAGCGGTTTCGCATGAATTTCGTTGAGTTTCGCACGTTCAATATGCTATTGTGCAAGGATTGTTAAAAGACAGATTGCTTTAAACTTTGTTAACGCAAAGTAAATGATTTGGTGTGAATTGGCTATTGAATTATTTAAGGGATACCCCGCACAGGGTGAAAAAACACCATCACACCGGGCTATAGCCTTCAACAAAATCTTAAAAGAAAATCTCTTGAGCCAGCCTGTAGGTATTGGCATGAGCTTCGACAATATGGGCAATGCGTTCGGAATACCCTCCTCCCATACTGGCCACAAGTGGCACACGCTGTTGCTTGCAGGTTTCTAGTACCAAACGGTCTCGCTGTTTACAGCCTTCGATAGTCATGGCCAACCTTCCGAGCTTATCGGTAGCTAATACATCTACTCCCGATTGAAAGAAAACAAAATTGGGCTGCACCCTATCCATTAGTTCTTTCAGGTGCCTGTCGAGCAGCCTTAAATAGCTGCTGTCGTCAGTGCCATCGGGCAAATCAACATCCAGGTCTGACTGCTCCTTATGCATCGGATAGTTACGTTCTCCATGCATGCTGAAAGTAAAAACCCGAGGTTCTTCTCTAAAAATCTGAGCTGTGCCATTGCCTTGGTGTACATCCAGATCTACTACTAAAACCTGCCGTGCCAGTTGCTGGTCTAAGAGGTAATGGGCTGCAATGGCTATATCATTGAGCAGACAGAACCCTTCGCCCCTATTGGTAAAGGCATGGTGAGTACCACCTGCAATATTCATGGCCACCCCATGTTGGAGGGCAAAAAGAGCCGCCTGTACCGTACCATTCATAATGGTTACTTCTCTTTTTACCAAGGCCTCAGAGAGAGGAAAGCCCGTTTTGCGCTCTTCTTTTCGGGAAAGGCTCAGGGTTTTGAGCTTTTTCCAATAGTCGGCTTCGTGGGTGCGAAGTATCTGGGCTTCCTGCAAAGGCTGAGGAGCAAAGAGATTCTCTTCTTTGATGGTGCCTTCATAGATCAGCTGCTCGGGCAACAGGTTGTACTTTTCCATCGGAAACCGATGGTTGGGAGGCAACGAATGGGCGTAAACTTCTGACCAGGCAATTTTAAGCATACACATCACTTAAAAGTCAAAAGTACGCCCAGTTGTTTTTAGTTCTGAATACTTTCCTTAACAATTGCCGTTAATCGCGGTAAGTCGCGCATAATACTTCTGTATTTGGCAGCCGAACCATTAATTTGATAGCAAATGGCAAAACCGTCTTCCACAAAGTAGAACATGTTGGTTATATAGCCCGGCATAAATCCACTATGCCCATAAATCTTTCCATAGGGGCTGTTTCTTATGTGCACACCAAGGCCCCATTGACCACCCAATTCCGCAGCATCTCTTCCGTTGAAATACTCTGGTAGTAAGTCCGGATTGAACATTTTACCTTCGTATATCTGCTTTGCCAAAATGGCCAGGTCTTGAGAGGTAATTACCAAGCCACCTCCGGCCCATTCGAATTGCCAGTTATATCGGCTTCGGCCTTGTTCATCTAAGGCAAGGCCGGGAAAAAACGGATCGTCTTCGTTGTATCCTTGTGCCAGTCCATTGTACGTTCGCTTGTCTTGCGGTTCAACAAATTTAAGCCCTGCCTTCTTCACCACTCGATCCATGGTTTCCTGGTAAAGGGTTCTACCGGTAACGGATTCTACCACCATGGCAGCAATGATGTAATTGGTATCGGAATACGCAAAACCTTCACCAACGGAAAATAAAGGCTCATCGTCAAACACATAGGCCAGCAGTTCTTTGGGTTCCCAAACCTTATCGGCATCTTTGAGCACATCGGCCTGAAACTGCTCCTTAAACACGTAGCGGGGAATTCCACTTTCATGCCTCAACAAACTTCTCATGGTAAGATTTTGGGCATTGGGCAAGCGTTGGAACCAATCGTACCCGGCCAAGTACTGCTGAATGGGAACATCGAGCTGTATTTTACCTTCGCTCACCAGCTGCATTACCACCACTGAATAGAATACTTTACCCGTACTGCCACCAAGCATTTTGTGGGTGGGCGTCATGGCAACACCATTTTCTCTATCGGCCCAGCCTGCTGCCAGCGAAATGAGCTCATTGTTGGGCAACACCACAGCATAAGTAACACCGGGTGTTTCGTGTTGAGCGATCAGGCTATCCAGTTCTTTCTGTAAATTATTTCGGAGTTCCTTTACATTAAAATTGCTCTGCGCGTACCCCAAGGTCACACAGAGCAATGCTATGATTACAATAGTAAGCTTTCTCATTTTCAATCTTTGGCGAAAAATACGAAGCTACTCTCCTGCCGTTTTTGCTAATTATTCATTAGGCTTCATCATCGAACTGAAAGGAGTAGTGAGTCGGATCGAGCTTGAGCGTATCATCATTAAATTCTTTGATGAATTTCTCTATTACCTGAGGGGTAATTTTATCTACATGTAGCCCCACATCCAGGCCAATGCCATAGTCAATGTTTGGGTCTACATCTACATGCTCCTGAACTTTAACAGCTTCGTCTTCTTCCAGCTCGTCCATTACTTCGGTCATGTATAAGCCAATCTCCTCCTCTTCATCATTCAATGGCTCAATGTCTCCATTCTCATCTTCTTCGTAAACTATGCTTTTATAGTTCGGGAATTTTTGAGCCACCTTGTGTTCTGCCAACTCGTATATTTCACTGCTGTGCTGAAGCTTGAGGGTGTAGATAACGGCATCGTAAATCACTTCTTTGCCTTCGTATTTACCCACAAAATAAAAGTTCATGAAGTCATCGGAATTGTCTTCGGAATCGATCACCACATAGGATTGCCCCAGTTCAGCCATTTCCTTCTTTAGCTCTTCAATTTCCTGAGGGTCAAAACCTTGATTGGAATGCATAAAATCTAAATTGTTTATTAATAGTTATAGAAATAATGTAAATGTTTTTTCTTGAAAATCAAAGATTACTTTGTAGGGCCGACTTGATGTTTTTCACGCGGTCATCGAAATGTGCCGGATGATAATCGATTTGCCCATAAAGCATGGCCCTAAGATAGGCTTTTACTTCATCGGAATGCACCGTTGTGCGGCTTGTATTCATTCCCACGTATTTAAAGGTGGTCCACATGAGTGTTTTCAGATGACTTTTGTAATCGTCTGTCATCAGGTATTCTACTACAATGGTATTGTCATCGAAATGGATAAGACGCGTGATTATACGCACCCACTCGCCCAAATTGGCCGGCTTAAGGTAGGCAATATGATGATTGTACACCACCCAAAAAGCTTCGTATGACTTGATCAGATCCATTATTTCCACTCCGTAGAGTTTAGGTACCTGATCTTCGCGGGCGTTGAAAAAATAATCGAAATACTTTGCGTTGTTGAGATGCCGAAGCGGATCGCAATCTTGAAACCGAATAATCATTCTCGATTCGGTTTGTTTCTGATATTCTTTGTGAGGATCGACAATAAACATTAGAGGTATCTGTTTTGGATGATGCCCCGATGATGCTCGCAATGTCCGTAAATCATGGCTGCCAGTGCTCTTACACTAACAGGATGACCGGAGGCTGTTCCTACTTTCAGGGTATCGGACTCCGGCATATCTTCGAACAAATAGAGCGTGGCCGTACGTATGGCTACGAACTCATCGGTAAGGCTTGAAAAAGTTCTAATCTTATAAGGGCTGGCGGCCTGATACTCGTTTTCATCCATACCCGGCAAGGGTGTCTTTTCTCCTCTGGCTATACATAGAGCCCTGTATGCAAAAATTCGTTCTACATCATTGATATGCGCCAACACCCCTTTAATGCTCCACTTTCCCGGAGCATAGGCGTACTCCGAAGTTTCTTCGGAAATGGCACTTAAGAATGAAGAAAAACCCGTAAGCTGCTCTCTGAGCAACTTCATCATATTATCGCCTTCTATCTTACTGATGTAGGTAGCATAAAACTCATTATACTCACCCACCTGGGGTTTACGAATCATGTTTGAAGATAGAAGAATTTTCGAAGATACCCGCCCTAGTCTTCTATCCAGGTGGTATACATTTTATAATTCTCAGGAGTATTCTCTATTACCTTTCTCAATCGCTCGTCTACCTCTTTCACTTTTTTTGCCGGGGTACCCGCATAAACAGAATTAGCTTCTACCACCGTATTGGCCAATACCACTGCTCCGGCTGCTACCATAGCTCCAGACTTTATCACGGCATTGTCCATAACAATGGCTCCCATACCAATAAGCACATTGTCTTCAATGGTGCATCCGTGTACAATAGCATTGTGACCTATGGACACATTTTTACCCATTACAGTCTTCGAAAGATTTAGAGTTCCGTGAATAACGGCTCCATCCTGCACATTGCAATTCTCTCCCATTTCTACTGAGCACACGTCTCCCCTGATCACCGCATTGAACCAAACATTGCAATGGGCTGCCATTTTAACATCACCCACCACAGTGGCATTATCCGCCATCCAACAGCTATTATCTATTTCCGGTCGCTTGCCTTTAACTCCTTTTATTAGTGCCATAAAAAATTTATATGTATATACATTGAACTTTCAGAGACTCTTATCAGTTTTGCAATCAGATTCAAAACAAACCATGAGATTATCGGTTATGATAATCGCAAAACAGAAACAAAGTTAAACTGATAATTAAAGACTAAAATGAAGATTTTCAAATCAACACTTGCACTAGCTATTTTGGCTGCTTTTACCGTAGCCTGTGGCTCAAAAAGCAGCGACACGGTAGAAACCTCTGAAGCGAAGGAAGTAGCTTCATCTACTGATGCTACCGTGGTACCTGTAAATACCGAAAAAAGTGTGATTACGTGGATTGGCAGCAAGCCTGCCGGCAAACACAATGGCACCATTGCTGTTACCGAAGGTGAGGTTTTGCTGAAAGGTCAGGAAGTTGTTGGCGGTTCTTTTACCATAGACATTAATTCTTTAGAGGTATTGGACTTGCCGTCCGACTCTGAGTGGAATGCCAAGTTGAAGGGTCACCTAATGTCTGACGACTTTTTTGATGCTGCTAATCACCCCACGGCAACCTTTGAGATTACCGGAGCCAGAGCATACGATGCCAACGCTTTGCAGGCCGATCTTGATGAGCCCGAAACAGAATATACTCCGGCATCATTGAGCGAGATTATGGTTGAAAACCCAACGCATATCATTTCCGGAAACCTTACCATGAGAGGGACTACCAAAAACATTTCTTTCCCGGCCTCAGTAAAGATTGAAAATGGTGTTGTAAAAGCCGTTGCCAACTTTAACATTGACCGCACCGAATGGGGGCTCAAGTTTAAGGAAAGAGCTTCACTGGCCGAAAAGCTAAAAGACGATTTTATTTACAATACCGTAAACGTGGGCTTTGAACTAGAAGCCGGTTCAGGTAACAATACTATGGAATAAGGTATTACTACATTCATGACCGGAGACACTCTTGAAGAGGCCTTCTTCTACGACAAGTAGACTTACGGTAGGCTCACTTTTAAGAGTGTCTCTTTTTTTATACTCCCAGCTTTGCGCATTTTTGCCAAAACTTTGGCTTGACCTACTTTATTCCATATAGAGACAGAAACCGGCAGCAATGGACTGAAGATTGCCTGCGCTGGGCCAACCAATTTGCTTATTTCTCTTACCACCAAAACAATGGCATTGCCTATCCCCATGACGGATTCAGGCATGTACTTGCTGTGGGTAGCAAGTCGGTTTTCGGCACCAAAAACAATTACTTTGAGCAACTCAGGCATTTGGCTCCCGGCCGATGGCTTTTTGGTTTTATTGGTTATGATTTAAAGAATGAGATCGAAGACCTGCAAAGCCACAATACCGACCGGCTGGCATTTGAACCATTAGCCTTCTTTGAGCCGGAGCACCTCATTTTTTTTGAAGATGACGGATTGCGCATTGTCTCCGAGAAGCCTTCTTTAACTGAAGAAATTGCACTAACCGACAAAATCGATTCGGCCAGCATTTTTACTTCACCACAAGCTTCCATTACCAAAGAGCAATACATAGACACAGTAGACCGACTGAGACAGCACATTGAAGAGGGCGATTGTTATGAAATTAATTTCTGCCAGGAGTTTCACGGAACGGTTCAGAACTGGAATCCGGTTGACACTTACCTTAGGCTAAACACCATATCGCCCAAGCCCTTTTCCTGCCTTCAAAAGTTCAATCATCAGTTTATAGTTTGTGCTTCTCCGGAGCGTTTCCTCAAAAAAGAAGGCACAAAGATAATTTCGCAACCCATCAAAGGCACCCGGCCGCGTTCGGCCAATACAACCGAAGATCAACTACTGAAAGAACAACTGCGCACAAGTGAAAAAGAAATTGCTGAAAACATGATGATTGTAGACCTGGTGCGGAATGATTTGGCCAGAACCTCCAAACCGGGTACGGTTAAGGTCGAAGAACTTTTTGGCCTCTACTCTTTTGAGCAGGTACATCAAATGATTAGTACGGTAGTCGCTGAACTGAGATCCGATGTCGATTCCATAGATGCCATTAAGCACGCCTTTCCCATGGGCAGTATGACGGGAGCTCCCAAGGTTAAAGTAATGCAACTCATAGAGCAATACGAAAACACTAAGAGGGGTGCATTTTCAGGAGCAGCAGGCTATATTGAGCCCAACGGAGACTTTGATTTTAATGTACTTATCAGAAGTCTGTTTGTTAATGCACAAAGTGGGGTCTATTCTTTTCAGGTAGGTAGTGCCATTACTTATGATGCCGATTCGGCCAGCGAATATGAGGAATGCCTGTTGAAAGCCAGTGCCTTACACAGAATACTGAAAGGAGAATAAAAAAAGAGGCCGCCACATTGTTTTGTAGCAAGGCCTCTTTTCGTTTCACCCCTATTAATTATTGGATCTGGAAAGTGTCACTTTCCAGATTTTATTAGAAGCAGAAGACTTGCCCGGACCATAAGTACCGGGGCCACCTTCAAAAGCTTCAATGCCACCAAAAAGGTAACCTAATTCAATTTCATTATTCGAAAACTCCAGGGCACCGGCATTAATCACTTCTGTTTCGCCCTGCAGAGCTTCTACAGTAGGAATATTGATCCCATTCTTAAAGAAAAAGGCCGACTCAGCTCCATAAAAATTGGTGGTCCCAAATATGTTGGTACTCAGTTGAGTCTTTGTACTAGAATTACCATTTACATCGTAACTAATGCTTAGCAAAGAGTTGGTAAACTCCGAGAGAGTTTCCGGCCCTTGATAGCTACCGTTCCCAATTCCCCCTACCAAGAAGGTAATTACAGTATTGGTGTTTGGATCGTACAGTTCTATATCTACACAGGAATACACATTAAGATTGGCCTGATAGTACTTTGAATCTACAGTATAATAAGCACTCGAAGTATCCGCATTATTGGCTTTAATACCCGGGTGCACATAAATGGCATCGTTCCAGGCCAATAAATAGCTCGTGGTATCCTTATCTTTTATGACTACACTATCCGGTTTAAAAACACCACCGTAAAAAGTGAGGCCGGCATTTAGTTCATTGCCGTTCTTAAACAATGCAGGTACTATTGGGCCATCTCGTCTGCGAAAAGTGGACTTATTGTCTGCAAAACTCTTGCTTATAGATGCTGCCGGTAAGTCGGAGATTGGAGCACCCAAGGCTGCTTTTAAAGAGAAAGAGTCCGTTTTAGTGATTTTCATAGGAAAAACACCGTCCAGGTACTTCTGAAAATTAGAAGCCTTATTTCCAAAATTATGCCCTCCGGCTACGTAGAGCGAATCTCCAATCATTAGCATTTCTCCTCCGGTACTTCTCAGCGTATCCGGCACTCCAAAAGCAAATATGTTCTTCCAGTCAATGCCCTCTTGCGAATCGGTGGTTATCAGGTTAATGAGAGAAGGCACATGCACCCGAGCCAATTGGTTAAAGGTTTCATAGGCACCAGAACTCTGCGTATCGCTTATGGGCGTGCCATAGCCTCCTAACACATATACATATTCGCCTTGCTGTGTTACCAAAGGGTTAGAATTTCTGAAAATGGTTTCGTTTGCCTTTAAAGCCGCCAGTAAGCCGGTTTTGGCTTTGTATCCTTGAATTTTTGCTACCATATCATCGAAAGACATTCCCTGAAGCTCATCGGTGGCCACATTATAAACCAGAATGTTTTCATTGAAAGACCAAGGCACAAATGAGGTAGAAGTGTAATTGCCATTGAGATCGTGAAGACCTCCATCATCTAAGTCCTGATTGGTACGTCCGGCAAAAAGCAACCAATTGTCACCATCTACTCCATGTACAAATGATTGCAAAGCCGGAGCATTTTGCTGAGGTTTCAAAGCCAGGCTTAGCGAGTAAGTGTACTTTGGCAACTCCACTTTCTTTTCACAAGATGAATAGGCAAGACATACCAGGGCAAAGAACACCCACGAAATGCCGCCAAATAATTTGTTTTTCATGTTAAGGTTAATTTGTTCTATGCGAAATTAGAGAGAATAAATACCCCACACAGGATACAAAATACGCGTTATGCTGCCGCGTAGAAATACGTGGTCGGCCAAGCGGAGCTCTACCCTGCCCTACTTAAATGAGCCTCAGAGTTTCCTGCCAATCTGTCACAATTCCCACCGAAAAGGATTATATTTGCGCCTCAAAACTGAGCAGGGAAAGGTATGAGCAATATCATTCAAGACATTGATATAGTCGACAGAAACAGTCAGGAAGCCATGGAAACGGTAAAAACCTCTAAAGAGGAGAATACCGGCAAAGCAAAGAAGCTCTATATAGAGAGCTATGGCTGTCAGATGAATTTTGCAGATAGTGAAATCGTTACCTCCATTATGAAGGAGAATGGGTATGATACTACTTCTGACTTTGAGAATGCCGATGTGGTCTTTCTCAATACCTGTTCCATACGTGAGAAGGCCGAACAAACCGTTCGTAACAGGCTCAATCACTTCAATGCTGTAAAGAAAAGCAAGCCCAACATGACCATTGGAGTATTGGGTTGCATGGCCGAACGATTGAAAGACAAACTGCTTGAGGAAGAAAAAATAGTAGATGTAGTGGTGGGACCCGATGCCTATCGCGACTTGCCAAAGCTTGTAGAATCGGCCGAAGACGGCCTTAAGGCAGTGAATACTTTTCTTTCGAGAGAAGAAACCTATGCCGACATCTCCCCTGTTCGTCTCAATTCAAATGGCGTTACGGCCTTCATCTCTATTATGAGAGGTTGCGACAACATGTGTTCATTTTGCGTAGTTCCCTTCACCCGCGGAAGAGAAAGAAGTCGCGATCCTCATTCTATTGTGCAAGAAGCGCAAGACCTCTTCAACCAAGGCTATCGCGAAGTAACTCTTTTGGGGCAAAATGTAGATAGCTACAAATGGTCGCCCAATGAAAACAACAAAGCCTGGTTAGAAAAGAAAGAGAAAAAAGGTGAGAAAGTAGAGGTTATTAACTTTGCCAACCTTTTGGAAATGGTAGCCAAGGTTTCTCCCGACCTGAGGGTTCGATTCTCAACCTCTCACCCCAAAGACATAACAGACGAAGTTCTCTACACCATGAAAAAGTACGAGAACATCTGTAAATATATTCACCTGCCCGCTCAAAGCGGCAATACAAGAGTTCTGGAACTGATGAACCGAACTTACACCCGAGAGTGGTACATCAATCGGGTGGATGCTATTCGAAGCATATTGGGGCAAGAATGTGGCATTTCATCCGATATGATTGCCGGGTTCTGCTCAGAAACTGAAGAAGAACATCAGGACACACTTTCGCTAATGGACTACGTGAAGTACGACTTCTCCTATATGTTCTTTTACTCAGAGCGGCCAGGCACTCTAGCCGCCAAAAAATATGCAGACGATATTCCGCTGGAAACTAAAAAAAGAAGGCTTCAGGAAATTATTGCCAAACAACAAGAGCACTCTTTGGAACGTAACCAATTGGATTTGGGCAAAGTACACAAAGTGTTGATCGAGGGAACTTCGAAGCGTTCTGAAGAGCAATTGCAAGGAAGAAACACCGCCAACAAAGTGGTAATCTTTCCTAAAGGAAACCACAAAAAAGGCGAATACGTGAACGTATTGGTGAACGACTGTACTGCTGCAACACTCTTTGGTGAAGTAGTAGCCTAAACACAACTAACATTGAGTAGCAACGAATACTTGAGTATAAAACAACGGTTTGGAATAATAGGTAACAGCCCCAAGCTCAACCATGCCATACAGGTGGCAGCACAGGTGGCACCTACCGACATGACCGTGCTCATTACTGGCGAAAGTGGTAGTGGTAAAGAATCCTTCTCCAAAATCATACATCAGCTCAGTGCCCGAAAACACGGAAAATTTATTGCCATAAACTGCGGAGCAATTCCGGAAGGCACCATAGACTCTGAACTCTTTGGTCATGAAAAAGGCTCTTTTACGGGAGCCTACGAATCGAGAAAAGGCTATTTTGAGGTAACCAATGGAGGAACCATTTTTCTCGATGAAATTGGCGAAATGCCTTTGCAAACCCAGGCAAGGCTTTTACGGGTGCTGGAAAACGGAGAGTTTATTAAGGTAGGGTCTTCCAAAACTCAAAAAACCGATGTGCGTGTGGTGGCTGCAACCAACGTGAATCTGTTAGAGGCTGTTGAAAAAGGAAAATTCAGAGAAGACCTCTACTATCGCCTAAGCACAGTACCCATTTACGTTCCGCCTTTGCGAGAAAGAGGCAACGATGTAGACCTGCTGTTTAGAAAATTTGCTTCAGATTTTGCAGAAAAATACCGAGTAGAAAGCATAAAGCTTACTGAAGATGCCAAGCAGGTATTACTAAGGTATCGCTTTCCCGGAAACATTCGTCAGCTCAAGAATCTGGTTGAACAAATGTCGGCTTTAGAAATGGACCGAATCATTACGGCCGAAACACTGCTCAAATACATTCCCCAGCAAGGCTCTAGTCTTCCAGCCATTTACAAGGGAGGTTTTTCAGAAAAATCGGAAAATCTCAATGAGAGAGACCTGCTGTATAAAGTGCTGTTCGATATGAAAAAAGATATGAACGACCTGAAAAAGCTCGTTCATGACCTGATTGAAAACGGACATGTAGACACGAGTGTAATTAAAGAAAATCCCAATCTTTTTGGCAACCTGGAAAACACTCCCTCACTGCCTCAGGAAGTTGCCCAAAAGGACTTCAGTGAACCGATCTTCATTAAGTCTACCGACAATGACGATGACACCTATGACTATGAAAACGTACACGACATTACCCATGAAGAGGACGAATCGTTGAGCATTGAGGAAAAAGAAAAGGAACTGATTATTAAGGCTTTAAGAAAAAATAACAATAAGCGAAAATACGCGGCACAAGATTTGGGCATTTCTGAGCGTACTCTCTACCGAAAGATTAAGCAATATGAAATTGACTAAGTGGCTTCTCCTGCCCCTATGCCTGTTGTTTATAGGTTGCGGCATATACTCGTTCGATGGTGCCTCTATTGATTATAGCACTACCAAAACCGTAAGCATAGCCAACTTTATTAACGAAGTAGGACAAGGCCCTCCCAACATGGCGCAAACCTTTACAGAAGGTCTCAAAGACTACTTTCAGCGCAGAACCAAACTCGAAGTAGTCAATAGCCAGGGCGACCTGCAGTTCGAAGGCAGTATTTCTGACTATCGGGTGGCTCCTCAGGCCATAAGCTCTTCCGGTAGTAATACGAGGGCCGATGGTACCGGCCTCATGCGATTATCTATAGGTGTACAGGTAGTTTTCAACAACACCAAGAAAGAAGAAGAAAGCTTTCAGCGTCTCTTTACTTTTTATGCCGATTATGATCCGGCCTCTACTACCCTGAATGCTGTTGAAGACGACTTAGTTGAAGAAATATTTGAAGCTTTATATTTCGACATTTTCCAAGCCTCGGTTGCCCAATGGTAAATTTCCTTCTATTTTCGTCATTCAACTGCGTGTAAAGTGGATCGAGAGCGCTTCAATACCTTGCTAAAAGACCCCTCAAAGGTCACCAATGCCGACATTAAAGCACTGAATGAATACCGGAAGAAATACCCGTATTTTCAGAGTCTATATGTGGTAGTGGCCAAAGCACTCAGAGACAGGCAACACCCTAAAACCGAAGCTTTCATAAAAAAGGCTGCCATCTACTCTGCCAACAGAGCCCATTTAAAAGAAATTATTGAAGGCGACTATGCTTTTAAAGAAAAAGAGGTAGTTGAACAAGAGATCGCTGCCCAAACCACGCAGGCTGCGCCCTCAGCTTCTACTCCTGCAAAAGCTGAGAGCCATTCCACCGGCAAAGAACAAAAGGCAGCACCAGCTCCTGTGCCTGAAACCACAAAGAAGCAGCCCTCTCCTGTTGTGGCTCCCGAAACCATTGAGCGAGACATTAAAGAAATAGAGGAAGCCAAAAGACGCATTGAAGCCTTGCTTTCGGGCCGCCCCATCGATGAAGAAAATGGCGCCACTGAGAAAGCGCCCAAACAATCGAAAAGCAAACGAAAAAACCAGATTGAGCTAATCGAAAAGTTCATTCAAAACGAACCTCAGATAGATCGGCAAAAACTTGCGGATTCTGAAGGTGCCAATGGCCTGGAAGATTTGGCCAGTAAGTCTATAAGGCACAATGAGGACTTTGAAACAGAAACTTTGGCAAAACTAATGGTGAAACAAGGCAAGCGAAAACGAGCAATTGACATTTATGAAAAGCTGCGTTTGAAGTTTCCTGAAAAAAGCACTTACTTTGCCACCCAAATTGAAAAATTAAAGTCGGAATAGAATGTTTAAGTTATTCATCATCTTGGCAATCATAGTAGCAGTATTGCTAATACTCATCGTCCTGATGCAAAACTCAAAAGGCGGTGGATTGTCAAGCCAGTTTGGTGGCGGAGGAGCCCAACAGATCATCGGTGTCAAGAAAACCACCGACATTTTGGAGAAAGCAACCTGGGTGTTTATTGTTGCACTTATTGTTTTTAGCCTCTCATCGAGTTTAATGATCGACCGGGGAGCCAGTGGCTTTACCAGCCCTAACATTGATGCCGCCCAGCAGAGCCAGGGAGGTGGTAGTGTACAGTCTGAGACTATAGCTCCTGATACTGTTTCTTCTACCATTGGCACTATCCCTACCGATACCACTGAGCAGCAGTAACTTATAGCTTAAAATACAGCGAAGCCCGAGCAGTTATGTTCGGGCTTCTTTATTTTAACCAGAAAGGGCTTCTTAAAAATTGCGATACGGAGAGTCGAGAAAGGCATTGGCAGCAGTTTCTCTAAAACGCGCCTTCTTACTATCCCAATGCAGTTTTTTATTAGGGAATCTTCCGGCTATCACTCCTAAAAGTATGGTTTCTGTGAGTCGGGCAGCATAAGAAAAAGGAGCCGTGGTTTGTCCTTTACCCAGGCAGGCATCTACAAACTGATGGTAATGCTTCTTACCTTCCTGCTCATAGTTTCTCACCGGTTCTCCCACATACTTAAACTTTTCAAGGTCCAGATCTACGTATTGTCCATCTACAATATGCCGTGGCAACTGCATAAAATGAGGTAATAGAAGCTTTCCTTTTTCGCCTATAAACATGGCTCCCTGATCGGGAAGCTGATCATTATTAGGAAGTCTCAGGTCTTTGTGCGCTTTTGGTGCCCCTTCCCCATCGTACCAAATCCATTTAAATTTCTTGGTAGTATAGGCCGTTCCGGGAAACTCATAGGTTACTGTATTGTGCTCTGGAAAACCAAAGCCATTGGGCTTTCTACATTTCGTTTTAATGGTTTTAGGAATATCCAATGCCAGCGCATTGTATGGTGTATCGAATATATGAACGCCCATATCGCCCAATGTTCCACAACCATAGTCTACCAGTTTACGCCAGTTTCCGGGATGATAAAAGCCCTCCTTATAAGGCCTTTCGGCAGAGGTTCCCAGCCATAGGTTCCAATCGAGTGTTGAAGGAACAGGATCACTACCTTCAGGAACAGGGCCATCATAGCCCCAGTTTTTGGGAGACCAGGCTCTTACAGTTTTAACTTTTCCTATTATTCCTGAGCGAATCAACTCCGTGGCCAGCTTGTAGTCGTAAAACGAGTGCACTTGAATGCCCATTTGCGTAACCAACCCTTTTTCGGCAGCTAGTTTGTTCATTGCCCTGGCTTCAGTTACATGGTGGGTAAGTGGTTTCTGACAATACACGGGCTTGTTCATATTCATAGCCATCATAGAAGCGGGTGCATGAGTGTGGTCAGGAGTTGAAACCACTACTGCATCAATTCCACTGCTCATTTCGTTAAGCATCGTTCTATAGTCGCTGAAAGTTCTGGCATTTGGATGAAGCGCCTTGGCCGCTGCCAGATTATTCGCGTCTACATCGCAAAGAGCTACCACTTCTACCGATGAGTGTGAAGAAATGGCTTTGAGGTCTTCCAAGCCCATTCCTCCTACTCCAATATGGGCAGTCCTTAGTTTATCTGTTTGGCCCATAGCCCATACAGAAGTGGGTAAAACCGATGCGGTTGTAAGCAACGCAGCACTCTTTATAAAATCTCTTTTATTCATAATTCTTTCTTTGAGTTGTAGGCAACAATTGTTTTCCATTCTGAGCAGAGTCGAAGAATCTGACCTACCCTTGGTTACCTTGGAATCAAAAGTCCTAAAGCAGTGTATTACAATTTTCTGATCTTAATATTCTTGAACCATAGGGGGCTATCGTGGTCCTGAAGGCCGATATAGCCTGACTTAAACGATCCGTATTTGGGAGAACTTTTCCATTTACCGGCTGCTTTACGCTCATACCAATCGTCTGACCAGGGCACAAACTCAACAATCTTCTTTCCGTTGAGCCAATGTTCTACTTTTTGGGGGGTAAACAGTATTCTGGATGTGTTCCACTCCCCTGCCGGCTTCACAATTTTTTGAGTAGTATCGGGTGGGTACATGGCATAGTCGGCACCGGTTTTCTGCCATTCTTCTAAGGTGGCATTATTAATTCTTTCCCAACCTAAATCGTCTAAAAGCTGGTACTCTGGAGATATTTCCGGAGGGCCTCCCGGTTCGTTTTCTTTGAGATGATAAAAGATACCGCTGTTGCCACCCTCGGGTAGCTTCCATTCCAGGTAAAGCTCAAAATTATCGAACTCTTCAGCAGCATAAATGATGTCTTTTCCTCCCTGCCAATCTTCTTCTAGTCGTTTTTCTGTATCAAAGGTTAGAGCACCCTCTTCATCAATTGTCCATTGTGGCGGAAGCTCCTCTCCATTATAAGCTCTCCAACCGTCTGTAGTTGTTCCATCGAAAAGGTAAATCCAGCCATCATCCTGTGCATTTGATGTTTCCGCATTCTCTGTTTTGGAGCCGGAACCACAGGAAAAGACACCTGCAGCTAGTAGTACGAATAGGTAATTTCGTTTCATGTTTGGGTTGATTCTTGATTATTCGTTAATGGTTATTCGTTGATAGTTAATGAGTCTTAGTGTTTGGTGCTGATCAATTGAGGGTTAAACTTTGCTCTGGCCCTGAAGCCTGCCTGCCGGCAGAAGCAGCAGTGCAGGATTAAGTTTTTGATATCCAAAAAATCCCTTTAGGCTCCGAAACATTGGGGATAGAGTTATTCACTTAGTTTTTTCAATTTTATATTCTTCCACCTAACCTTAATTCCTCCTCCATCATGAATTTGCAGGGCAATAGAGCCTTTACCAGCCCCGATTTTCTCGTCTTTCAGGTGAACCATTTCAGTACCATTGAGCCATGAGGTAACTTCATCGCCAACCACCCTTATTTTCATGGTATTCCACTCTCCCATTTTCAGGGCGCTATCTTTTTCGGGCTCCGGCTGAATGAGCCAGCCCCTACCATAAGACTCGTAAATTCCACCCGTATTATTGCCTGGAGGAGCCACTTCTACCTGCCATCCACTCACTTTAGTTCCTTCTACAGTAGAGCGAATAAAAACTCCACTGTTACCATTGGCTTCTTGTTTGAAGTCAAGCGTCAGTTCAAAATCATTGTAGTATTCGTTGGTGGTCAGGTAACCATACTGAGCTTGAGGGCCGCTCTCACAAACCAGCTCTCCATTTTCCACATACCATAACTCTTCGCCATTATTGGTCCAACCATCCAGGTTTTCTCCGTTAAAAAGCTCAATGGTAGTGTTATGGGTTTGGCAGCTAGCGGCCACAAGACACAACAAAAAAATAGTCAGGAGATGTCTGAGTGCGGGCATAGTGTTCGCAGGATTAGTTTTAGTTGAAAAAATTGATTCTTAATCTAAAAAATTACTCGTTATAAACCGAGAACTCTATGCCCGAACGGTTCTGACCGTGCAAATCAGAGCTGATGTATGGTTTTCAGTACCAATTTCTTACTCATGGGTATCAGCGTTTCTTCCAGCGGCAAAGGAAGCCCTCCATGAATAAGGAATGTAGCCGGATTGGGTAAGGTTTTGTAGGTTTTAATGAGTCTAAGTTTTATTTGTTCAAACGTATCTCCCACCCCTCTGGCAATATTGTCGATAAACTTAAAGTATACTCCTCTCATCTGTTCATTGAACATAATGAACTTCTTTACCTGATACTGAAACACACTGGTGAGTTTAGAGTCTCCTACTTCGAGCATTACATAGCCCTCATCTTTGTACATGGGTATTATACCAATTGGGTCTATTTTGAGCTCAGACTCCACCCACTCATGCAGCTCCTTACCCTTACCAAGGGTACGCTCCATGGTAGGAATGGCATAATCCACAATCTCCTCAATGTCTTTCAGCAAATCTTTTTCTTCATCCAATTCCTTATAAATGATTTCCAGCTTGCTAAGGTCTAACCGTGAAATTTCTTTAGGCATTTCGGAGCGTATGGTTTTCTTTTTATCCTTTAGCATTTTGGCATCCTTATAATGCTCAATAAGCTCGGTTAGAAAAGGAAAGAGTCTGGTTTTGTCAAAATTTTGTTCCACATGCTTGAGATAGGCTAATAGCACATACTTCTTGTACTCAAAATCTATTAGCCCATCGGTGATCCAGTCTTTTTTTAATTGTGTCATAGATGAAAAGTTTAATACCATTACTAATGAACATCCTGTACGTTATGCTCAGCTGGTCGGCCAACAGACAAACCTGTTTAGGTAGCAGACCTGGCCACTTAATTCTCCCCCAGAAATAAACCCGGGGATGACGTGCCAATTGGAATGTTCGTAAACCATTAATCTGACAGATTAATACGATTTATTTGACACAGAAGATAACACCTTCTGAGCAGCCTTCAAAGAGAATAAACGAGCAAAGCGTGAAAATCTGTCATATAATAACTGACAACAGGCAATGAGCAGACACAGATACTGACAGGGCTGACGCTGCTTGTCTGCCAAAAGTTCACAATCTGCAATTGGCACACAAAGTGCAATAAGGGCGACTGTAAATTTTTGAATCAAACTCTTAAACCAATAAGAAAAATGTCTAAAGTTAACATTACTCCACTAGCAGATAGAGTTCTGGTTGAGCCTGCTGCTGCTGAAGAAAAAACTGCTTCAGGTATCATCATTCCTGACACTGCAAAAGAGAAGCCTCAAAGAGGTGTTATTGTAGCAGCCGGTAACGGCAAGAAGGATGAGCCTCTTACAGTGAAAACAGGTGACACCGTGCTTTATGGCAAGTATGCCGGTACTGAAATCACTGTTGAAGGAAAAGACTACTTGATCATGAAGGAGTCTGACATTTTTGCAATCATCAATTCTTAATCTTAAAACTGAAAACCCAAAAATTATAAAGACATGGCTAAAGATTTATTCTTTCGTAATGATGCCAGAGATCGTTTGAAAAAAGGTGTTGATACTTTGGCAGACGCTGTGAAAGTAACCTTAGGTCCTAAAGGTAGAAATGTAATAATCGACAAAAAATTCGGTGCCCCAACTGTAACTAAAGATGGTGTTTCTGTAGCTAAAGAAATTGAGCTTTCAGAGCCAATCGAAAACATGGGTGCACAATTGGTAAAAGAAGTAGCTTCAAAAACTGCCGACAGCGCAGGAGACGGTACTACCACTGCTACTGTATTGGCTCAGGCCATTTTTGGTGCAGGTATTAAAAACGTGGCTGCCGGTGCCAATCCAATGGATCTTAAAAGAGGTATCGACAAAGCCGTTGCTACTGTAGTATCTGAGCTAAAAGCCCAGTCTAAAGAAATAAAAGACTCTAAAGAGATCAAACAAGTAGGTACTATCTCTGCCAACAACGATGAGGAAATCGGTCAAATGATTGCCGATGCCATGGAAAAAGTTGGTAAAGATGGTGTAATCACTGTTGAAGAAGCAAGAGGTACTGAAACTGAAGTAAAAACAGTGGAAGGTATGCAATTCGACAGAGGTTATCTTTCTCCATACTTTGTGACTAACACAGAGAAAATGGAAGCTGAGTTGGAGAACCCATACATCTTGATCTACGACAAGAAGATTTCTTCAATGAAAGAATTGCTTCCTGTGCTTGAGCCCGTAGCCCAGTCAGGCAAGCCATTGTTGATCATTGCAGAAGATGTAGACGGTGAAGCTCTTGCTACCCTTGTTGTAAACAAAATCAGAGGTTCGCTGAAAATTGCTGCCGTGAAAGCTCCAGGCTTTGGCGACAGAAGAAAAGCGATGTTGGAAGACATTGCCGTTCTAACCGGTGGTACTGTAATTTCTGAAGAAAGAGGTTACAAGCTGGAAAACGCTACCATTGAGTACCTTGGTACTGCAGAAAAAGTGAACATCGACAAAGACAACACCACTATTGTAAATGGTGCTGGCGATCCTGCTCACATCGAAGCCAGAGTTAAAGAAATCCAGACTCAGATCGAAAACACTACTTCTGACTACGACAGAGAGAAATTGCAAGAAAGACTTGCTAAGCTTTCTGGTGGTGTGGCTATCCTTTACATTGGTGCCGCTACTGAGGTAGAAATGAAGGAGAAGAAAGACAGAGTAGACGATGCATTGCACGCTACCAGAGCTGCCGTACAAGAAGGTGTGGTTGCCGGTGGTGGTGTAGCTTTGATTAGAGCTGCTGCTGCTTTGGATAAAGTGAAAGTGGATAACGAAGATCAAGCTACTGGTGTAAACATCATCAGAATGGCTGTAGAAGCTCCGTTGAGAACTATCGTGGCCAACGCTGGTGGCGAAGGCTCTGTAGTAGTAAACGAAGTGAAAAATGGTAAGGCTGACTACGGTTACAACGCCAGAGAAGATAAGTACGAAAACCTTATTGCTGCCGGTGTAATCGATCCTACAAAAGTTACCCGCCTGGCCCTTGAGAACGCTGCTTCTATTGCTTCTCTCCTATTGACTACCGAGTGTGTGGTAGCCGAGGAGCCAGAAAAAGAAGGGGCTGCTCCAATGCCTCCAATGGGTGGCGGAGGAATGGGCGGCATGATGTAATCGCCTGTTAGTACTTAGATATTAATACATAGAATAAATAGATAAAAGCCTCGGTACAATTGCCGGGGCTTTTTCGTTTTATCTGTCCCATCCTGATAAGTTGACACAAAGTCGACAATTACTTTATATACATCTTTGAGGGATACATGTAACGAGAGTAAATAGCACAAGACAAGTTATAATTTTATAGGGTTACTCATTTAGATCGCATTTGTTAGATCCCGTATACAAGCCACAAGCTGTGTCCTCACAGTGTCTTTTAACAACCATTTGTGAAGACACAAATAGAAGCAAGGTTCAGAAATCCACTTCTTGAGACTTAAGTGGGTAACCCTGTAATGAAAACAGAATAATCGACAAGCAAATGGATATTGTCCCATTGATAGATTACATGCAAAAGTTTGTAGAACTAGAGCCGCAAGAGGTAGAAATCATTCAAAAACACACCTCCTTAAGAAATTACCTCAAAGGACAGTTTGTAGTGCAACAAGGCGATGTATGCCGACACGAAAGTTTTGTGGTTGAAGGCTGTCTGCGCACATTCTATGTTGATGAAAAAGGCCAGGAGCATACCGTTATGTTTGCCATTGAAAACTGGTGGACAGCCGACCTCGGGAGCTTTCTCACACAAACTCCCGCACACTATAACGTGCAATGCCTTGAAAACACAAAGGTTATTCAATTTTCCCATACCAACCTCGAAAACCTATACTTGCAGGTTCCTAAAATGGAACGTTTCTTTCGAATCATCTTGCAGCGTGCCTATGTGGCCTCCGAAAGGCGCTTAGTAAGGAGCTATAGTCTCACGGCCAAAGAGCGTTACCTCAAATTCAGACAAGACTACCCCCTCATTGAGCAGCGTGTACCTCAATACATGATTGCCAGTTACCTGGGCATTACCAAAGAATTTTTGAGTAAAATCAGGAATCAGCTCATTCTGGAACAGTAAGACTTAGATTAAACTAGTTTAACCTTCTTTTCTAATCTAGTTTAATGCCTTGTCATGCCCCCGGGCAGAACTTTGTTGCCTAACAAAATCAATAAAATTATGGCAACATTACTAGATAAAATCAGCGATTTAAACGACCTGGTACTCCAAGGCAAAGCCATGGAAGCCTTTGAGAAATACTACCACGAAGACGTGGTAATGCAAGAAAACGACCTTCCTCCCACTGTGGGCAAAGCAGCCAACAGAACAAGAGAAGAAGAGTTCTTTGCCAACATTACTGAGTTTAGAGGGGCTAACCCCCTTAAGGTAACGGTGGGTGAAGGAGTGAGCATGGTAGAATGGCACTACGACTATACCCACAAAGAATGGGGCTTAAGAAACTATACCCAGGTTTCTGTTCAGGAGTGGAAAGATGGACTGATTATTAGAGAAAAATTCTATTACGCCAACTAAACCCGCTACTTATGAAAAGAAGAATAAAACTACTTTTGATTGCACAGTGCCTTGTAGCGATTCAATATACCCAGGCACAAACTACGGAATGGCAAATAGACCCTACCCATTCTTCCATTGGCTTTTCCATTGACCATCTGGTAATATCAGAAACTGTGGGCCAGTTCGATAGCTATACCGCATCGATAAGGGCCGACAAAGAAGATTTTACAGATGCCAAATTTGAGGTGGTCATTCAAACGAAGAGTATTAATACGGCCAACGAAGAGCGCGACAACCACCTGAGAAGCGAAGACTTCTTCAATGCCGCACAATTCCCTACCATAACCTTTAAAGGCGAAAAGTTTGAGAAAGTAAATCAAAATAAATACAAGGTTAGTGGATGGCTCACTATGCATGGCATTACCAAAAAAGTAGTCTTTGAAGGACAGTTTGGTGGTATTGTGGCCGACCCATGGGGAGGCACACGTGCAGGACTTAAGCTATGGGGCGAAATTGACCGATACGATTACGGACTAAAATACAATTCATTTCTTGAGGCAGGAGGACTTTCGATTGGCAGAGAGGTGCGCATAGAATGTCGAATAGAGCTCATCAAGAAAACCTGAGCAGCCAAGGCACAAACAGGAAACTTGTTGTTGTCTAATCCAAAAGGGTACGGAAAACTCAAGAGCACGACTCGTGCTTTTGGTTTCTGCACCCTTGCTCTGCTCATAAGCCGGGCATAAACCTGGTGAAACACCCCCATCTATTCTGACTTAATAATCAGAGATTTCTATTACAATATACATGCATATACAACTATTTATTATAACTTTGCGCCATGAGCAATTCGGCATTACCAAATTTTGAAACCATACAGCCCCACCTTTGCCTGAATTCCAAAGTAAGGAGACTTCACAAGCTTATGGATGCTATCTATCAACAGGAGTTGGCGCAGTTTGGTCTTAAAGGCAGTATGCTCTCTATTCTGTTTGTCATTGGAAAAAAACCGGGCATCAGTCAGCGCCAAATTGCAGATTATCTGGTCTTAGACCAGTCAACTATAAGCAGAGACATTAAGAAACTCCTTGGTAACGGATGGATTAGCCTGCAAAAAAGTGAGGACGATCCACGAGCCAGCGAGCTCTCTATCAGCGAATCGGGCCTGACTCTACTGGAAAAAATAGCACCGGTCTGGTCTAAAGTGCATGAAAAGATGGCAGCCCACTTGGGCAACTATCAAATTCAGGCACTAGACGGAATCATTGAATCTGTAAAGAAATTCAATTCTTAAATTTTTATATAAATACTTGTATATACATCTATGGAAACGCCAACTTACCTCCAAATCGGATTTGTTCTAATTACCTTAGTAACGGTATTCCTATTTCTCAAATCCGTAGCTTTTAAGCGTCCTGCAATCCTTATAGTTTTAGTACTCCTTGCGGTGCAGTCAATTCTTTCACTATCCGGTTTCTTTCTGGCAACCGACTCTCTGCCACCTCGGTTTCTGGCGGTGCTACTACCCAGCGTTATAGCCGTAATTCTGGCCTTTACTACCCAGCGGGGTAAAACCGTGTTAGACGCTGTAAATCCGGAAACCTATACCTACCTCTTTACCATACGGGTAGCCGTTGAGTTTGTAATTCTGGGCCTGGTCATACACAAGGCCATGCCGGAGTCTATGTCGTTCGAAGGTCGAAATTTTGATATACTGTCAGGTCTATCTGCGCCTTTCATTGCTTATTATGGTTTCCGCAAAAAACGGATAGGCACAAAAGCACTGATGGCATGGAATATTGTAGCCCTTTTGTTGGTCATACAGGTAGTAACTACCGGAATACTTTCTATCCCTTCCCCCATACAACAACTCTCGTTCGATCAACCCAACCTGGCAGTACTTTACTTTCCCTATGTGCTGCTTCCGGGCATTGTAGTTCCAATAGTAATTTTTGGTCATCTGGCCATTCTCAGAAAACTCACCAGGTCAAAATAAGTCATATATGCTACCGGAAGTATTCATCATAGAAGCCAAGCGAACACCCATTGGGGGTTTTCTGGGGGCTTTGTCGGCAATGACAGCTATAGATTTAGGGGCTGAAGTGACCAACTCGTTATTCCACTCACAGGCCGAACTCAAACAACAGGTACAAAGCCTTTTTATGGGCAATGTACTCTCTGCCAATCTGGGGCAGGCTCCTGCACGGCAAGTAGCATTGGCTTCCGGATTGCCACAAACTACCCGCTCTACAACCATCAATAAGGTATGTGCTTCCGGCATGAAGGCCATACACCTGGCAGCCCAGGAAATTCAGTTGGGCATAAGTCAACTCGTGGTGGCAGTTGGGGCCGAAAGCATGAGCAATGTACCGTTCTATGCTCCCTTACGCTCCGGCCACAAGTTTGGCCACTTCTCTTTTACTGACGGTCTTTTAAAAGATGGGTTGACAGACGCCTACCATGGCTACCACATGGGGAATGCGGCAGAAACAACAGTAAGAAAGTATGGCATTAGCCGTTCTGCTCAGGATAGATACGCCATAGCATCATACCAAAAAGCTCTAAGTGCTACAAAGTCGGGAAAGTTCAACCGGGAAATTATAGCTATTGATCCAATTCCCGGCAAGGGTAAAGACCCTGTGACCAGCGATGAAGATATCTTTAAACTTAAAGAAGAAAAAGTAGCTCAATTGCGAGCTACGTTCGAAGAAAATGGCACCATTACCGCTGCCAATGCCAGTAACCTTAATGATGGTGCTGCAGCTTTGCTTCTGGCTTCTGCCCAAGTGGTAGAGGAGTATGGACTAAAACCTATTGGTAAACTCGTGGCTTATGCCGATGCCGAGCAAGCACCTGAAGATTTTTCCACAAGCCCTGCCTTGGCCATTCAACAGATACTGACACAAAAACAACTCTCCATTGGCGATATCGACTTTTTTGAGATTAATGAAGCTTATGCTTCTGTTGTTTTGGCTAACGCCCAAATTCTAGACATCCCGGAGCGTAAAATTAACCGGTATGGAGGAGCGATAGCTCTCGGCCATCCATTGGGAGCCTCAGGGGCCCGAATAGCCACCACCCTCCTCTCGGTTTTAAAGCAAGAGGCCGGCCACCGGGGCATAGCCGCCATTTGCAACGGTGGAGGCGGTGCCTCAGCCATTTTAATAGAAACCCTATAGATAAATATGAACAAAGCACTTGAATTTTTGCGCCAGCAGGTGGGCCAGAAAGCCAAAAACTCACCATCACCGTTAATGCGGTGGTTCAACCCTACCCTATTGCATGTGGCAGAAGGAGAAGCCCATTTTCAGTACCAGATAAGAGCCGAAATGACCAACCCAATGGGCATATTGCACGGAGGCATGTCGGCCGCCATTATAGACGATGTAATCGGCTGTGCTGTATTCTCACTGGGCGAGCCGGAGTTTTACAATACACTCAGCAACACTATTGAATATATGAGTGCGGCCGCAGTGAATGACCACATTATTGCAGAAGCCATTATAGACAAGAAAGGTAATTAGCTTATTCACGCCCAATGTGTTCTCTGGAACGAGCAGCGAAGCAGAGCCATTGCCAAAGGACGTTCTATACTCTTAAAAACCTCACAAAAAAAATAGAAGAAAGACTCGGCAGGTATGTATAATCCGCAATTCGAAATATCAGTAACTGCAATTCCAAACCTACCGAAAAAAACAACAGGATAGCAAATTTAATAACTGTTTAAACCCCGCTTAATTAGTTAAAATACCCTTGATGCCACTCCACACCATCGTACTGGAAAAAGTGCCATACAGTGCCAATAGAATGCTCAGAGCCTAGTCCATATATGTTCTTGCCATTCCCCTTTACTACAACGGCTGCACCACACCTCTTAATCAGAACTATCATGCCGTCATAAGGACTCGCAGGAAACGTGAAGTTTATACTGGTGGTGTTAAAACACATATAGGAGCATATTCTCGTCTGATTAGTTAATGTTATACTTGTGGTAATTCTTGCCACACCCAATGTCAACGCGCCTAAAAATGCAGTGGTGAAATACCCTCCAAACGCTTTACCGCTTATAGTAGTGCCGGTTTCTATTATCCCCATTACACCGGCAGTAGTTCCACTAGCTCCAGGGTCGGCATCTATTGAACCCTCCAAAGAAGCTTTCAGCACCCTTGTGGCATCACTTGCACTCTGACCATTACTAAATACTCCCTCACTCGTTACATAGGTGCGTTTTGTACCTGCCGCATTCTGAACAAGAACACCGGGTATATCTTCCATATCACCATTCTCATAGACATCATCATCTACGACTACAATCAGGTTACCACCAGCATCATATATCTTGATGTTGTTATCATCACCATCTATTTCAACCCGCTTACCGCTGGCAGAAGTCTGTACAAAGCGAACTCCAAGGTCTGTTATAAAAGCCAAATCTGCCATTAAAAAGTTAGTGGAGGTAACGCCCTTAATGGTTAGCGTGTTGGGGGTGGTTACGCCCCAGTCTATGCTGCTGGTGGCATCCCCAACCTTAAAGGTGTTATTGCTCAAGTCTAAGTAAGAAAGCCCGTCCTGGCTCTGTATTTTGCCCGTGGTGATAGTTTCACCGTTGATGAAGGTCATACCCTTAGTAATCTGAAAGAAGCGCTTACCACTATCTACAGCGAATAGTATGCCCAGCAGAAAGTGGTAGTAGCCAGTTTCTTGCTCCACAGTGATCTGAGCCGTAGAGGCTATCCACGTGCCCGTGAGCGCACTTTTAGAGCATCGGGCATACAAGTAATAGGCCGAGCCTGTTGTAAGCCCTGTAAACGTATTTGCATCCATCACCCAGTCGCTGCCCTGGCCATCTATTTCTATCTCCAGGTGAGAGAGCACACCGGCACTCATGCGCAGCTTGTCCGGGTCCGCTTCAAAATTCGCCTCAATCTCTACACCATTCAGCAGGAAGTTCTGAGACTTAGCACCAACCGCCAGCATGAACGTTTCTATACTGACGGGTTTAATGTTCGCAGGGTCGAAGTAACCATCGGGGTCGAAGATCAAATCTTGAAGGGTACGCATGCGGGCTGTGTTCTGTCTCGCTAGCTCTACGCTGGTACGGTTGACCACCTGAATGTTTGTCTTATTCTGGCGGGTGCGAATCTCTGTGAGCGTTGTAGTAGCCAGTGTAAGCTCATTACCTATTTGGCAGGTGATCTTCTCAGGGAATACGATCGGAAACTCAATCACGTTGATTCTGATTAGTGAGTTTATGCCTAAACCAGCATCTACAACCGTTACACGGTCGCCTGGTTCTAACACTATCTCGTTCTGTTTTACATACAGCGGGTCGATAGTCAAGTCATAAGTAACACGCGGTACACTGACCCTATCTAAATATTCTTGCGTAGCTGCCTCTAGCGCTGCCTCTGCTGCATCAATGTAGCTTTGCGGAAGGTAGATGTCCACTAGAGTGTATTCATCACTTACAGCGGCTTCAAACGTGGCGTTTGGAATAGTGTAGTCGTTCTCCTCTTGGTTGAAGGCGTAAGTGATGGTTTTAGTAGCGTGATCGTAATGAGTAATTACAAACTCATTGCCGCCCAGCTCTCCATTCTTGAATACTATTTTAGCCTCTACACCTTCGAGCAGGTAATCATTAATATCGAAATCGATGGTGCTGTCTGTGATCTTATAGACCTTGGTGGTGTGGTTATTACTGACCGCTGTGGCACTGCCTGTGCGCTTCGGGTAAATAGTTTCGTCCTTATAAATTCCTTCACGCTCACCATAGAGCGCTATATTATTCTCCAGCTTCAGATCATCGAACATTAGGCGTTTTGCACCCGATCTATAGTCATAGTTCAGGTTCTTAGCTGCACCATAGCCATACACACGGGTAATGATTCTACTCTCTTCTACACTCAGCTGGGTGAGGCTGTAAAGCCCATTACCACGACCATAAGAGAAGCTTAGCGCTGTATCGCTGCCCTCGGCATCTCTTAGATTGATGGTCTTATTTACTATGCTGAACTCCATCTTAAAGGCATCGGCCACCTGAGTCAATGCCTCTCTACAACTGAGATCGTCAAAGCGTAGGTTCTGAGGGTCAGAGCTACTCACCGTTCCGGTAGACCAATCGGCATCAATCACATTCATGTTATCGACAATGAGGTCTATAAAGTCCTCAGCGGTGCCATAATAGTCGAAGCCAATAGCATCTAAATGCCTGAGCACCTTATTGAGCAACTCATAAACTTCGCCCTCAAAGCGAATTGTATAGATAAGCCTGGTACTGCTTTGGCGGGTTAAGTCACTCTCACGGTTCAAAGTGTATCGCTCACCATTATATTCAATGTAATCACCCACGCGAATACTCAAGGGCGAAGCCACAACAGTGCGCACCTCAATAAAATGCTGACCCATTAACTCATTTCGGTAAATAGTGTCTTCATCAATTTGTACAGTGGCCTGCAAAGTGGCAGGTGAACCAGGGCGATATATTGGGAGGGTTGGCATGTCTTTTATTAGAAAATCTGATACTTCTTGTTCACTACCTTTTCAATAGAAACCTGCATCTTTTCACTACCTCCCAGCACGGCTATTGAAGTGTCTAAATACCCGTGCTGATAGTAATTGTCGAGCGTTCGGGTCCGGCCTTGTCTAAAATTGTCATGTCGTGGGCTCAGGTTTAGTTGAGTTGAAGATTCAGCAACTTTAACCCCGTTCAATCGCAAGTTTCTAGTTTCATTCGAATGATATGCTGACACTAAGTATGTAGTGTTGAGGTTATAACCTATTGAAACTGCATCTAGGTTCGGGGTTTGACTCGTGTCTCGTAAGTAAAACGAAATTGTGTTAGAAGACGTTGTTTGAAGCAACGATAGATCGAAACCACCAGCACCGTAAATCAACCCCATTATGCTGGAATTTCTATAGCTCAAAAGTCTAGCTGTAGAAACAAAAATAGCTTTTGCATCTGTTATGTTCGTTAGGTTGTAGTTATCGAAAAGTTCACACTGCCGAGAGTTTTCAAACAATGGAGCAGCAATAGAAAGTGAGGGGTCTGTCTGCAACGTTCCTGAACGATAGATTACAGGAGCTTTTGCCCACGTAACGGAAATACTACCCGAATGCCCTGACGGCCAATTTGGCATCTGGTTAAATCGAGTTATAATGCGCCCCTCTGTGCCTTGACAGAATGTTATTATACTATCGTAATCTATAAACCCATCCACATAACCGATGGTAATTGTAGTCATATCGCTAGCACGCTGAACAATGCAACAATTACCTGTAAAATTTTTGTAGAGTAAAAAAAATGAAAAGCAGAAACCAGATAAGGTATTTGTTATCTTGTCAAGAAATTTATATTCTCCCTCAAAAGCACTCTCCGCTCTATTCATCTTAGAATCTGTTATAAACTGCCTCTACTGCTGCGGTAATTACCTGATCTGAAATAGTAGCTACTTTGTCCGCTAAATTTTCATCAGTTACGCCTGTCAAGCTTATGGCATTGGTATTCACGAGCTCACTCATAACAGAAGCATAGAAGTCATTAGCTTCCATTCTGCCAGCATTCTTCATTATAGAAGTAGCCCGGTTAATTCTGGCTTGCTTAGCGTTCCATGCATCAATATCTGCTTGGTTAGTTTGCTCATCATTAAGCACTGGTTTAGTGCCAAGTACCGTAAGCTCAGCAGTTCTCTTATTGCTCAATGCAGGGCGACACTTGTTATGAAAGCTCGCATGGCCTGCAACTAAATTTTGTTCTGTAAGTGTCATTTTAGAAGTCTTTAAAGGGTTATTAATAAGCTCTTGAATCTGGTATAATATCTACTGCGCTACCCATTCGACTAATATAAATTCGGTAGCTATCATCTGTGCTCAGTACAAGCTCTGCGCTGGCCTCACCACCAACAGTACAGGTAAGCGCTCCCCCTTCCGTATCTGAAGCAGTGAAAGTAATGGTATAATCAGCCACCGACTGTGGCGTAATTCTCACCAGCTCAGTATCGCCATCCGCTAGGTTGTCTACATCAAATGTGCAGGTGGTGTGAGATAGTGCCAAAGTCGCCTGTTTGTTATCAACTCCGGCAACATCCCAGGTAACCGTGCTGGCTGAAGTAAGAGCAACTATTGCTGATTTGGGTACTCTCGCCGCCAATCCATCATTCAATTCAGTTTGGCTAACTGCGTTCAGAATAGCAGTTACTGCTAATCTATTTACCCCACTAAGCGAGGAAAGGGCATCACGTACAGCTTCTGGCGTAGAATAGCCACCGCCAGAAAGCTCCAGTAAGTCCAGTAGAGCAGAAATATCTACAAACTCGGCACTGCCAGTATCAACATTACCTACTATCAGCTTATCGGTGGTTTTAAGACCAACACGCTGGGCCATTCCGCTCCAAAATCTCTTTATTTTCATTGCTGTCTTATTTGCACTTGTACTAAATTTTCAGCTGGGTAGCTGATCACTATCACGCTGCCAGCGGCCAAATTATCCGTTATCTCTTCATCACTCGTAGCATAAGTGTCGCCATTGGTTACATAAATGAGGCCATCGAACGCAAACACTATTAAGCCATCGTAGCTCACCGCTAGAGCCTCCCATGCACCAAGCTTTACACGGTAAAGTTTGTTTTCTGTCGGGTCGGTTTGGGCACGAACATAAACCACTTGGTCTTCTACTAGCTCTACACCATTTACTGTCTGCTCACCGCTAAGGGTAATATCTTCAGTACTTACCGCTACCGCAGCAGTGTAAGTACCTATATATGTCTTCTGAATAATGGGGTTAGTCACCACAGGGGCTGGTTTATTACCTAATGCTATTAATGTACCTAGCTCATCGGCCAGAGCAAATCCATCACCATCCGCGAGCAGTGTAGTAAACTGCTCATCCATTTGAGTGATCTGCATGGTTACGATAGCACTCGCGCGACTGTCTTCTACTGTAATATCACTATAGCTTATTCCCTCTGGAGCAATGCATGAGGCAATGGATACTTCATTGATTACCAAATCACGAGTACCTGCCTGTAGCCAAATGGCATTAATGGCCTTTGCCTTTGTAATCAGTGAGGCAATATTTTCGGACAGCAGTAAGCATTTAAGCTCATATTGATGAGGGGCGGGCAAAGTGGTTTTATAACCTTCCTTTAAGTAAGTGGGCAGTTCGTAAGGTTGAACAGCTGACCTGTTGTTTTCATTTTTCCACTCCAAATAAGTAAGCGAAAGCGTGCTCAACAATATGCCATCGAGGCTATTCTCTAGCGCTGAGGGGTTAGGTTCAGTAGGAATGATGCCGCTTAGTACGGGTTGAGGCTCCCTAAATCTAAGCTCACCTCTAAAGTAGTTATGGCCAATATAGTCTAATGCCTGAGCATCTTTTACTAGCACATTGAAAGTACCGTATGGTGTACCTAGCTCCACCAGATCAGTAAAGCTAGTCATGGCATCATATAAGGCGTGTATGTTCTCTTGTGCTTCTGTGAGATCAGAACCTCTTATAATCACCGATAACGTTAAGTCTCTACCTTCATAACCAATGAGCGAAGCATCTGCCCAAGCTTCGGGGCCATCATCTTCAGCCCAAACATGGTAAGACTTACCCATACGCTGCGGCAGATCGAGAAACCCAGCCAAAGCAATATTGCCCCTGCTACCCTTAGCAGGTATAATACCGTAATCGGTTAGGTCAATATCGTTTAGCGTGTAAGCCATTTTCTATTAGCATCTACTGGCAGTAACTAACTCCCCTTCCCGAGTACTCGGGAGGCTGGGGGTGGTTAGCCCCCATAATCCCTAGCACTACTGCTTGGTTTAGTGTTCTTTTTTATCTCGCTCAGCTCATCTTTTACATCTACCAGCGTAAGGTGAGTCATGCGAGTGTTAAATTCTATTGCTACAGTAAGCTGAAGAATTTCAGTTCTCACAGCCAGCTCAGCAGCAAACCACTTTTCATCCAGTTCGTAGTGGCGTTTGGTAATATCATATTGAGCGCGGAAAAGCCCCGCCAGCTCAGCACCTGTCTCTTCCGTTAAATCTCTGCGAATGCTGCCAACCAAACCACGCTGCTGGCTCTGGCCACCACCCGTCAGCTGGTCTATCTGCTTAGCCTGCTCTAAGAAGTCGCCCACAATACCCTGGTACTGTTCGCGCAGCTGGTCCAGCTCAGAAGCATCCAACCCGCCACCACTTTCAGCAAAGGCCGCAAACTGCTTGTAAAACTCTTCTATGGCAGGCTCAAGCAGCTTAAACTTCAAACCGTTCAGCATCGCATCGCGCAGCATGGTTTCCAGATCACCGGCAAAATCTTCCACCGTGCGGTAGGCGTTCTTAAAGCCGTTTATTATTCCGTCAGAAATAGCCTCGCTGGTGGTGCCGGTAAATATCTGGTTAGCCTGGTTTTGTAGTTCCTGAAGCTGGCGCTGCACGTCTACACCTTCCTCCTTCAGCCTACGCAGCTCTTCAAAGAGTTCCTTAGCTCGGCCTTCCAGTTTGCCACGCTCATAGAGCGCTTCAATCTCCTCAAAGGTTTTACCCAGTAGGCTAGAGTATTCATTAACCACACGGGTCTTGCGGCCAATACCCAGAAAGCCACCATACTTTTCGGTGCTGCTGCCAGAAATAAAGCTCTGCGCTTGTAGCTGCTGAAATAGTTCTGCGGCTTCACTATTAATCTGCTTTTGTGCCACAAGCAAAGCCTGCCGTTGGGCACTCAGGCTGCTAAGGGTAAGTTCCAGCTCCTTAGCCTTCAATAAGTTTCGCTCGCGTTGCAGGGCGTTTAGCCTTCGTTCACCGTCTTCTGCCTCAGCCTGTATTTTCTTTAGCTCCTCACGGGCTTTACGGGCACTTTCCCGGCTCTTTTTC
>CEPH01001883.1_pt1 | contig 42405 bp, 28 predicted proteins | sample 530571 | NCBI WGS metagenome assembly CEPH01 (sample SAMEA2620413, study PRJEB7988) | marine metagenome | biome: marine biome (ENVO:00000447); feature: surface water layer (ENVO:00002042); material: "saline water (ENVO:00002010), including plankton (ENVO:xxxxxxxx)" | depth 5 m | reverse complement strand
AATGGCCATAACAATACCTGCCACAAGAAATAAGTCCTCGCTCAACCAACCATAAGCTATGGCCGAAAAGGACAGAAAACCCAATGCCCACCACCTAAGGTTACTTAGCCTATGATAATAGCCTAAGAACAAGTTTAAGCTAAAGAGACCTAATATGACACTTATGTAAATGCAGTCTGAGGCCTTTAACCCAAGAATCAACGGTTCTTCCGGTGGTAAAGTTTTCAACCCCACTTTAAGCATATGAAAGGCGCAATAGGCCGCAAAAAACAAATAGGTGATTTGTTTTCTATAGCCAAAATAGAGCGTTAGGTTGAACAGCACCGCGCAGGCCAGCACCGAAGTGAGCACCAGAAAGGTTTCATGGAAATTCAAGCCAAGCATAATCAAAAGTAACGAAACCGATGCTTTATATGATGATCTGTCTTACCTGCCAAAAGAAAATATAACCATAGAAAAGCTAGTGTACCCGGCTCCCCCATCTTTTTAAAGTAGTAGATCGGCAGTCAATTGCCTACAGGTTGTTGCAAGAATATGTAAACTTGCGGGCAGTTAGTGAAAAGCCAAAAAATTGAAGACCATAGCCTTAAAGCCCGGTAAAGAAAAATCATTGTTTCGCGGACACCCCTGGGTGTTTAGTGGGGCATTAAACCTGAAAGAAAGTCTGCACAACGGAGAATTGGTTCGTGTGCAGTCTCACAAAGGCCAGTTTCTTGGGATTGGCCATTATCAGAATGCTTCCATAGCCATACGCATCATTTCTTTCGAAGACCAGCCAATTGATGAGGCTTTTTGGCAAAAATCGCTGCAATCAGCTCTGGAGACCCGTCAGCGCTTGGGATTGCCCAATGCCGATACCAATATGTATAGACTGGTGCATGGAGAAGGCGACTTACTCACAGGCTTGGTGATTGATGTATATGCTAAAACAGCTGTTATACAACCTCATTCCCATGGCATGTTCCTGCAGGCCAAAAATATAGCCACGGCATTGAAAGAAGTGTTGGGTAACGAATTGGAGTGTATTATTTTGAAGCACCCCAGTGCCACCAATTCTACACAAGCCGAAGTTCTTTATGGTGAAGCAAGCACAGAGTATATGGCCAAAGAATGGGGGCTTTCTTATAACCTCGATCTATTGAACGGTCAAAAAACAGGCTTTTTTGTCGATCAGCGGGAAAACCGAAAGAAGCTGGCTCAATACAGCTCAGGCAAGAAAGTGTTGAATACCTTTTGCTATAACGGAGGGTTTTCCCTGTGTGCCTTGGCGGCCGGAGCGGAACGTGTAGTGTCAGTAGATGTTTCTAAGCCTGCCATTGAGCAAACTAAAGTCAATTTACTGAATAACGGCTATTCGCCAGAACAACACCCGTGTCTGGCCATTGATACCTTTGAATACCTGCAGCACAACAGCAAAGATTTCGATGTTATTGTACTCGATCCGCCTGCATTTGCTAAGCACTTAAGTGCTCGCCATAATGCCCTCAAAGGCTACCAACGTCTCAATGCTATGGCCTTAGAGCAAATAAAACCCGGAGGAATTCTTTTCACATTTAGTTGCTCTCAGGTGGTCGATATGAATCTTTTCTATCACGCAGTGGTGGCAGCAGCTATTCAGGCCAGGAGAAAAGTAAAAGTGCTGGAGCGGTTGTCGCAACCAGGCGATCACCCCGTAAGCCTTACCCACCCTGAGGGTGAATACCTGAAGGGACTTATTCTGGAGGTACTATAAGTAACAGCACTTGCCTGAAAGGCCGGACCAAGCTATTTTCGCGGCATGAAAACCTTCACCAAATGGATACACACCCTGGTTTTAACAATGCTTCTAGTAGCTTGTGAAAATCAGAAAGACCAGGTCTTTACACCCACCACTTTTACTGTGGAAGAGGCCTATGAGTTTCTTCTCGATGCCGGATTTATGACAGATGCCCCGAAAGGACAACGCGGCTACAACCCGAAAGCACTGCACAAGGAATCGGCTGAAGATCTTCTGGGACTCATTACCACCCTGGCTCCTAACAAAGAACCGGCCTTGGTCTTTTATCTTGAAGTGGCCGGAGCTACTCTACCTAATGAAAAAGAGCGAGAACTGTTTATAACCCAGTGGACTGATAAAATTCCCTGGTTTGCTACCGACATTGTTACGGCCATCAATTTTGAGCTTAACAATCCTGAACAACAAATTATTTCAGAAGCCATAGACCATCTTATTTCCAGTCTTTCTACCGAGCAAACCATAGCCCTTTTGGTTCGGCAGAGCTTTATTAGAGAAAATATGGGGCCTGATGGAAATGGCAACGGAGAATATACCATACTGGAAGATGGCGTTGAGCATTGGTCGGCCAACTATATGCTGCAGTGTGCCGACAATATTCGAAAAGAACAGCCGGGAGAAAACCTGTTAGTCATTGCCGAGGCCCTTGAGCAGTTGGCAGACACCAAAGTCCGGGACGAGGACAACAGGTAGTCCGATACCTGTTCATAACAACTATACTCTAGAACTACCTTTTGTATAGCGACCGTCTTTATTAAATCTCTTTTTAGGTGGTCTGAATAAAGACCCCATGCTTTGTTACGGACCATGTTTCTACTATGCCTAAAGCCGACCATTGGTAAATATTTGAATGGAGGCAATTATGAAAACCTGCCAGAGAGAACTTAAAAATACAGGTCTGTAATTTTAATTGGCAATGATCTGTTTCTGTAAAATTAAATTTGCCCAAACACCCATCAAGCCACAATAATAAAAAAGCGTTTCCCGTTCAGGCTTTTCTTATTAATTTATCGGTCGATTGTTGCAGGAAATACAACAACCACTGAAACACTCCATTTTCTGCTTCGATCCTCACAGAAATTATCAAATTTTTTAAACGATTGTATGAAACCTGAGCGCGCTGGCTCAAACCATTTGAAACTATGGAACAACCAAAAAAGAACACCTCCAGGAGAGACTTTATTAAAACACTAGGACTAGGAACGGCTGCATTTACCATTGTGCCACGCCATGTGTTAGGCAAAGGCTATAAGGCCCCGTCAGATACATTCTATCTGGCTGGTATTGGTGTAGGCGGAAAGGGTTATTCAGACCTGACCGAATGCGCTAAAAGCCCTGCAGTAAAAGTGGTTGCTTTGTGTGATGTTGACGACAGAAGAGCGGCCAATGCCCGCAAAACTTTTGCTGATGCCAGTTATTACAAAGATTACCGGGTAATGCTGGAAAAAGAAACCGGCATAGACGGTGTAACCATTGCCAGTCCTGACCATATGCACGCCATTCAAACCATGGCTGCTATGCAACGTGGTAAACACGTATATGTGCAGAAACCACTTACCCACGACATTGCCGAAGCTCGAGAACTTACTGAAGCAGCCCACAAATACAAAGTGGTAACCCAAATGGGAAATCAGGGAGCCTCTGGCGATGGTGTAAGAAAAATGCAAGAGTGGTATCAAGCCGGCCTTATAGGCGATGCCACAGAGGTGTGGTGCTGGACCGACCGTCCGGTGTGGCCACAGGGAATTGCCTGGCCAGCTGAGCGCAAAGCACAGGTGCCAAAAGAGCTTGATTGGGACTTATGGTTAGGAACCGCCCCAAAGAAAGACTATATCGATAATCTGGTGCCTTTCAACTGGCGTGGCTGGTGGGACTATGGTACAGGAGCTCTGGGTGATATGGCCTGCCACATTATAGAACCGGCCTTTAAAACCTTGAACCTGGGTTATCCTACAGGAGTTGAGGCTTCCGTAGGCTCTGTGTATGTGGGTGAATTTAGAAGAGGTTACTTCCCGGAAAGTTGCCCTCCTTCTTCGCACATTACTCTAGATTTTCCCGAAAGAGGAGATCAGCCGGCTTTAAAACTTCATTGGATGGACGGAGGTATTCAGCCACCACGACCTGAGGAACTGGGTGCCAATGAACAAATGGGCGATGGAGGCAACGGAGTAATTATAAAAGGAACCCGAGGCACCATGATGTGCGGAACTTATGGTATGAATCCCAAACTCATTCCGCTGGAACTGAATGATGCGCTCAATGTAAAGGAAACTATTCCAAGAGTGCCGGAAGGACACTACGTGCAATGGGTAAATGCAGCTATGGCTGGTTATAAGCAAAAAGAGTGTAGTTCCGACTTCGATATTGCCGGGCCTTTAACAGAAAGCATCCTGATGGGTAACCTGGCTTTAAGAAGCTTCGATATTCAAAAGAAAGAAGGCAACAGAACCGTTTACCCGGGCCGATACATAAAACTACTTTGGGATGGACCAAACATGAAGGTGACCAACTTCGATGAGGCCAACCAATTTGTGAAGAGAGAATACAGAACAGGCTGGTAATCAGCCTAATAAATACGATATAAAAAGGAGATTGGTCGCGTACTAATCTCCTTTTTCATTCACTTTTTGTAACCATAAGAATTATGCTCAAACAACTCACCCTACTCCCCCTTTTGTTGCTTTCACTACTTGCTCATGCTCAGAGCAATTTAGACCAGAAGCTAGGCAATCACCGCTTTCGGTTCATTGGTCCGGAGGGTAATCGGGCCATTGCGGTAGCTGGTGTTCCGGGCGACCCTATGATCAATTACATTGGTGCCGCTTCGGGCGGACTTTGGAAAACCGATGACGGAGGCATTAACTGGCGCCCCATTTTTGACGATCAGGACATTTCTTCTATAGGCTCGGTAGCACTGGCTCCCTCCAATCCTGATCAGGTATGGGTGGGAACAGGAGAAACCTTCCTCATTCGGCCGGCACATGCCATGGGTAACGGCATTTACTTTTCGCCCGATGCAGGTCAAACCTGGGAACACAAGGGTTTAGAAAACACCGGAAGAATTGGCCATATTCTCGTACACCCCACCAACCCCAAGATTGTTTATGCCGCAGCCCTGGGTCACACTTATGGCCCACAACAAGAACGCGGAGTTTACAGAACCAAAGACGGAGGAAATACATGGGAAAGAGTGCTGTTTATCGATGAAGGCACAGGCGCTTCAGACCTGGCCATAGATCCGGAAAACCCGAACATCATATACGCAGCCATGTGGTCTATACACATCAATACCTGGGGGCTAAACAGCGGTGGCCCCGGCAGTGGTATATATAAGTCGACCGATGGCGGAGATAGCTGGGAGCCATTGGATAAGTATGGGTTGAAATTTGGGGCCGAGCGAATAGTAGGAAAAACATCTGTAGCCGTTTCACATAGCGACCCCAATGTGGTCTATGCTCTGTTCGAGGCAGAAAGCCCTGAAGTTTGGAGGTCGGAAGACAAAGGCATGAGCTGGACTTTGATGAGCCGTGAGCACGATTGGAACGAAAGAGCCCCCTATTACACCAGAATTCGGGTAAATACCGGAGACCCTAACGAAATTTATTCCATGTCCGTGCGATTTGTTCATTCGCTAGATGGTGGAAAGACCAGAAACCCCAGGCCGCCCCGTGGTGGTGGCGACAATCACGACATTTGGATAGATCCTCAAAACCCCGATCGCTACCTGGTAGCCCATGATGGTGGGGTGAGCATGACCCTCAACCATGGGAGAAGCTTTCAAAGAGTGGTGCTTCCAATCGCCCAAATGTACCACGTAGCCGTAGATGACAAAATTCCTTACAATGTTTTTGGAAATCGTCAGGATGGCTGGTCCTACATGGGGCCAAGCAACTCACTTCAGGGCTATATTCCACTTGGTTTGTGGAAAGGCGTTGGAGGTTGCGAAAGCGGTTTCGCTCAACCCGATCCGAACGATAACAACATCATCTGGTCTGGCTGTTATGATGGAGGCCTCGAAAGGCACGACATTCGAACAGGGCATTCCAGGGAAGTGAGAGTTTGGCCTGAAGCAGGCTATGGATGGGCTCCTGCCGATATGAAATATCGCTGGCACTGGAACTTTCCTTTAAGCTTTTCGCCCCATCACAAGGGAAGAGTATATGTAGGTAGTCAATACGTGCACATGTCGGACGATGGTGGCCAAAGCTGGCAAATCATCTCTCCCGATCTTACCCTCAACCTCAAATCGCATCAGCAAAGCTCAGGTGGAGTAGCCATCGATAACCTGATGACCTTCGATGGTTCTACGCTTTTCGCGATTGAAGAGTCGCCTTTAGAAAAAGGCTTGATCTGGGTTGGAACCAATGATGGCCAGGTGCAGGTAACCCGAAACGGAGGCGAGAACTGGACCAACGTTACATCGAATATTAAGGGGCTTCCTGAATGGGGCACTATAGCCAATATCGAAATATCGCGTTATCAGAAAGGCACGGTTTACATCTCTGTAGACCTACATCAGATGGGTGATTTTGCCCCTTACATTTACAAAACCACCGACTACGGCCAAAGCTGGAAGAAAATCTCTGATGGAATCCCTTCCTCTGAATCGAGCTTTGTGCATGTAATTAAGGAAGACCCTAAACGCCAGAGTATGCTCTACGCGGGTATCGATAAAGGTATCTATGTAAGCTATGACGATGGAGCCAGTTGGGATCGTTTGAGACTAAACTTACCTCCTGCTCCGGTGTATTGGATTGAGATTCAAGAGCGGTTTGACGATATGGTGGTGGGTACTTACGGACGCGGTTATTACATACTGGACGATTTGGCTGCACTCAGAAAAGCCGACCAACTGGACACCGATTTGGTTTTACTGGATGTAAGGGATACTTACCGCTTCAACAATCGGGAAAGCATTAAAACAGATGGAGGTAGCTTCAATTCAGGTCAGAACCCGCCCAATGGAGCGATCATTAATTACTACTTACCGGAAAGTGTAAAAGGCAATGTAAAAGTTGAAATTGTTAGCCGACAGGGCGATGTTATTCGCACCTTAACGCCAAGATCAAGAGCCGGTATAAACAGAACAACCTGGGATTTAAGGTATGAACCAATTATTCAGGCCAGACTTTTAACACAACCACCGGGCCGTCCTTGGGTTCAGCTCAATGGCGAAGGTTGGAGACCCCTGGTGCAATGGGATTTAGACCTCATGGCCGGACAGTACGGTCCCAGAGTGGCTCCAGGCACCTATAAAGTGAGGCTGAAAGTAGAAGATGAAAGCGGCCAGACTATCCGTGAGGTTACCAAAGATCTCAATGTACTGAAAGACCCATATTCTGAAGGAACCCAAGAAGACATTGAGGCGCAAGTCTACTTCTCTCTACAATTAAGAGATGCGATTAACGTGGCTGTAAGTAATATCAATGCAGTAGAAATGTTGCGCAAAGAATTGGAAGAAATTATTGACGAAGAATCTGATAAAAGAACCCAAAAAGAGGCCATGAGGCTTTTGGGTATAGCCGAAGATATTGCCGGTAAACTCTACGATATTCACCTAACCGGAGCCCGTGAGGATGCCTTCAGAAGCCCCATTAAGCTTTACGGCAGATTAAGTGCACTGGCCAGTGATATTAATGGCAGCGGTATTGACTTCCGCCCCACCAATCAGCAAGGTGAAGTGTACGAAGTACTGAATGAGAGGCTTCAGGCCGCAATAAAGCAGTTCGATCAGATTATTAATGAAGACATACCGAAGTTCAACAAAGCTCTGGAGAGAAAGAACAGAACAATTGAAATTGAGAAATCGGGTGGAAAGTAAAGCCGTATTGAATAATTGCAAGGAACACTTTAAGAAGTCTGCGCTTATAGTCCTTAGACTAACTTTAGTGTTCCTTATCATTAGCTCTTGCTCTCAGACGCAAATCACAGAGTTCAAGATCATGTCTTACAACATCAAACATGGTGTTGGAAACGACCAGCAGTTGGACCTATCGCGTGCTTTAGAGGTTATTAAAGCCCAGTCACCTGATCTGGTTGCCCTTCAGGAAATTGATCATTTCGCAGAGCGATCAGACAGTGTAGACCAAACCCACTTTTTGGCTAGTGAACTCCACATGACTGGCACTTTTGGGCAGTTTATGACCTTTCAGGGAGGGGGCTATGGTATGTCTACCCTTTCAGCAAAGCCTGTCAGTTTAACGAAAATACTCCCTTTACCGGATGGTGTTTATGAACCAAGAATATCCATTGTTCAAGAGATAGAAGTGGCTCAAGGTACCTCTATCCTATTTGCCAATGTACATTTAGACTGGATAGCGGGCCTGGAAGGTCAAGAAACACGCATGGCACAGGCAGCCGCGCTAATTGAATACTTAAACCAATTTGATTTACCGACAATTATTACCGGAGACTTTAATTGTGAGCCGGATTCACCAACCATGCGGTTATTCTATGAGGCCGGTTTTGTCTTTGTTCCTAAAGGCCCCGATAACCTTAGCTTTCAGGGGAATACAAAGGTAGAAATTGACCATGTAGTGTATAGGAATACCCCAAAGTCACAACTGCAGGTAACGTTTATCGATTTACTGGATGAGCCGCTTGTTTCCGATCATAGGCCTTTGGTAGCTACTGTGCAGCTTACACATTAATTCTTCATTTACGAAAGTCGATGGCCAATAACTGTGAGAAGACAGGCCGTTGGTACTTTGCTTTCTCAGCCTTCAGAGAATATCTACCCTCTCTTAAACAACAAATTATTCTCATCCGAACCCTCTGCATCGAACCAATAACCCTCATAATCAAAGCCTTTAAGTCCTTCCACCTCATTGATACGATTCTTGATGATATACTGAGCCATTAAACCTCTGGCCTTTTTGGCAAAGAATGAGATGATCTTATACTCACCATTCTTCATATCCTTAAACTCAACATTGACCACTCTGGCCTTCAGGCTTGGCCTGTCAATAGCTTTGAAGTACTCCTGAGAGGCCAGGTTGATTAATACTTTGTCGCCTTGCTTTTTGAGGTCTCGCATTACCTGAGCTACAATCTTATCGGCCCAATAGTTATAGAGTGTGGTATGGTCATCAAAAGCCAGTCGGGTGCCCATTTCTAATCGATAGGGTTGAATAAGGTCGAGCGGACGCAACAGACCGTACAAGCCTGAGAGTATGCGCAAATGCTCCTGAGCATAGAGAATATCGTCATGGCTCAGCTCTTCAGCTTCAAGCCCTACATACACATCTCCTTTAAAAGCATAAACAGCCTGCTTGGCTGTTTTAGGATTTTTGCTCTTGGTAAATTTCCTGTACCGGTCAGCGTTAAGCTCTGCCAGGTTTTCACTCAAATCCATTAACTCCTGAATTTCTTCCGGACTTTTCTCCTTCAGCACTCCAATAAGCTCCAGTGCTTCTTTCTGGAATTTCGGATAGGTTTTTTCCTTGTCGCATGGGGTTTCAAAATCGAGGGTCTTGGCTGGGGAAAGTACTAATAGCATATCGTTTTTACTCTTTGTGCAAACATACAAAGTGAGCCGCTAAAATGTTCGAAGGAGTTATAGCTAATGTTAATATTGTATTGCGATGCATGTAGTGAGTTTTGAGACTGGAATGAGCCCCACGCTTTTATCTCTCCTCGAGGCGAGGGATAGTACATTCTGCCAGTTCAGACCGCAGTCCTTAACTCTGGCACGAACCAATCCCCCTTTGAAACAAAGGGGTGGCCTTTAGGCCGGGGGATTTGCCCCTTCAGTAACAGCATAGTGTGAGTCCTGAGAGAGTACCTCAATGGAAAGTCATTTCGACCTTTGGGAGAAAGCCTAGGCGCGACTATAAGAGTGGCTAAATTTCTCAGTCGTGTATACCTAAGCACCTATTTCAGTTACTTATTTCTACTAAACCAAATGATTAGAAATGTAAAACCGAAAGCCTTTATTGACTTCCGGTTTTCTACACATTAACTTTTACTCTATTTTTTATTAGTGTATGCGATCTTTCTTGAAGACTTTCTCATTAATCTATTGATAAGATTATCGGTATTAGTGCCTAATGAGCCATTGACTGCTCTATTGTAGTTGAACAAGGTTTCTCCATCTTCCCCATTGTAGATAAACATATTCAATACTGCTTTGTCTGTGCTACCCCAAAAGCCAATGAGCAAACCAAGCGCAATTGAAGCTCCTTCAGACATTGGCTTTGACGTTTCAAAGCTACCCATAATAACCGCATCAACTCCTAGTAATCCTGCTAATTCCTTTGGTGTATATTTAGATATCGAGTTGTACTCAAAACCATTTTTTTCAAGGATTGCATTAGTTTCTACGGTATTTTGAACATTTACTACCATTTCGCCCCTTCCTTTTCTAGTTAAAAACCATGAATACATTGATTCTTGAATATTATAACCCTCAAGTTTTGACATATCCGCCAGTTGTTCGGAGGTCATTTGCTCCATCTGCTTTGGCCTTAAGTTGACAGTTGCCTTAAAAGGAAGAATAGCTATCATCTGATGTTTAGCAGCTATCTGAGGGAAATTTGGGTGTTCATATAACCTATTTTGAGCATAACTAACATTGATAATAAAAATGAAAATAACGAGTGTGATTAATACTTTAAACTTTGTCATTATGTTTTTAGTTTTAAAAAATTTGTTTGAACATAACAAAACTAGCCCAAAGACTTCAAGTCCGAATTATTTTTTAGGGTTACTTATTTAAGTCGCAAGCAGTATATTTCTGAACCTTGCCTCCATTTGTGTCTACACAAATGGCTGTTAAAAGACGCTGTGAGGACACAGCTTATGGCTAGTATACCGGATATAACAAATGCGACCTAAAAGACTTCAAGTCTGAATTATTTTTTAGGGTTACTTACTTAAGTCGCAAGCAGTATATTTCTGAACCTTGCCTCCATTTGTGTCTTCACAAATGGCTGTTAAAAGACGCTGTGAAGACACAGCTTGTGGCTAGTATACTGGATCAACAAACGCGATCTAAAAGACTTCAAGTCCGAATTATTTTTAGGGTTACTTACTTAAGTCGCAAGAAGTATATTTCTGAACCTTGCCTCCATTTGTGTCTTCACAAATGGCTGTTAAAGGACGCTGTGAGGACACAGCTTGTGGCTAGTATACTGAATATAACAAATGCGACCTAAAAGACTTCAAGTCTGAATTATTTTTGTTCAGAGCAATGATTTTATTCCTCTCAACCCCGAGTAGACCATAGTCTCTTCAGTTCTAAAACCCATTTCGCACTAAGTATATCACGCATCGCAATACTTTAGTCCTTACCTTCGCAGCTCAATTACCCTATGAGTTTTCAATACCAACATATAGACCTCCCCGTCAAGGAAGTTGTTCTCGATACCAGAAAGCATCTCGCTGAAAAGAATACGCTAATCGTTAATGCGCCTCCGGGCGCAGGAAAAAGTACGCTTTTACCACTTACTTTGATAGACGAACCTTGGCTCAAGGGTCAGAAGATCATCATGCTGGAACCACGCAGGCTGGCTGCTCGTACCATTGCGGAGCGCATGGCTTACTTCCTTGAGGAAAAGGTTGGCGAGACTGTTGGCTACCGTATTCGGTTTGACAATCGGGTTTCAGATAAAACCAAGATTGAAGTAGTTACTGAGGGCATACTCACCCGTATGATTCAGTCAGACAATGAGCTTTCCGGTATTGGAATGGTCATTTTCGATGAATTTCATGAGCGTAGCATCCATGCAGATGTAGCTCTGGCACTTTGTAGAGAAGCTCAACAAGTGCTTCGGCCCGACCTGCGCATTATGATTATGTCTGCTACCTTAAATATGCCGCAGTTAACCAGCCTCTTAAAAGCTCCTGCGGTAGTCAGTGAAGGCCGGCAATACCCCGTAGAAATAATTTATGAAGGAGATATCGATGAATTTTTAATTCCTGAGCTAATCTCCAAGACCATCAGCAAAGCGGCCAGGCTTCACGATGGAGATATTCTGGTGTTTCTTCCCGGTCAAAGAGAAATTCAGAAAACGGCCGACCTGTTGAGAGGAAGCTTAAAAGGAATGGCCATTCATCAGCTCTACGGAAGTTTACCGCCTCATAAGCAACAGGCCGCCATTATGCCCGATCGTAGCGGTAAGCGAAAAGTAGTTCTGGCTACCAATATTGCCGAAACCAGCTTGACCATTGAAGGGATTAAAGTGGTTATTGATAGTGGTTTTGGACGCACTTCTAGGTTCGATCCGAACTCCGGCCTGTCTCGTTTAGAAACAGTCCGTATTTCCAGAGACTCAGCCGATCAGCGAGCCGGCCGGGCCGGGCGTTTAAGTGCAGGCCATTGCTATCGCATGTGGAGCCCAGTTACACACCAAAGAATGACTGAGCACATTGTACCGGAGATTATGGAAGCCGACCTGGCTTCACTGGTACTCGATATGGCCCAATGGGGTATCATAGATCCACAACAAATGACATGGCTTACGCCCCCTCCTGCCGGTCCATTAGCGCAAGCCAGAGACCTGTTACACCAACTGGAGGCTTTGGAAAATGGAAAGATAACAGAGCATGGCAAAAAGATGCTCAGGTTACCTTGCCATCCGCGAATAGCTCATATGCTCTTGTTGGCAGAGGAGCACGATCAATTGGCTTTGGCTACGGATATTGCCGCTTTGCTTGAAGAGCGCGATCCGCTCGGCAAAGAGGCAGGAATAGACATTAATACGCGCATAGAAGCCTTGAGAACTCACCGAAGAGAAAATCGCGATGGTAAAAAGCTGCAACGGATAGAAAAAATAGCCGAGCAATACCGCAAACTGTTTCAGATTGAGGCAGAAAACGACTCTGTCGATCCATATGAAACTGGTGTTTTGCTCACCCACGCCTATCCGGAACGCATTGCTTGTGCTCGTCCTGGTAATAATGCCCAATTCCAATTGTCTAACGGTCGCTATGCCATGGCCGGTCATCGAGATGATTTGGCTGCTGAACCTTGGTTGGCCGTTTGCCATATCGATGCTCGAGACGGTATGGGTAAAATTCATATGGCCTCCCCTCTCAACCCCAGAGATCTGGCTCCTTTAGTAAAAGAAAAAGACGTAATTACCTGGGATACAGAAGATGGAGGGCTTATTGCTTCCAAAAATCTGTGCATCGGTAGCATTGTGCTAAGAAGCACTCCCTTGCCCGATCCGGATCCAGCCCATTTAGTGAATGCCATAGTAGATGCCATAAAGAAAGAAGGCGAACGTTTGCTCGACTTTAATGAGGAGGTAAATCAATGGCAAAGCCGTGTGTTATCGCTCAGGAAATGGAACCCTGAAGAACAATGGCCGGAAGTAAGTACTTCTTCCCTACTCCAAACCTGTGGTGACTGGCTGGCTCCTTATCTCAATAACATCCGCAAGCCGGAAGACCTCAAAAAGCTTAAGCTTAAAGACATTTTACACCACAGTTTGAGTTTTGACCAGCAAAGCAAACTGAATGACCTGGCCCCGGAAAAAATTGAAGTGCCGAGTGGTTCACAAATTCGCCTCGCTTATCGAGACAATGCTGAAGCCCCTATTTTAGCCGTCCGCATACAGGAAGTCTTCGGTATGGCCGAAACCCCTAAGATCAATGCCGGAAAACAAGGCGTGCTGGTGCACCTTCTCTCTCCCGGTTTTAAACCCGTACAGATTACCTCCGACCTCAAAAGCTTCTGGTCAGACGCCTATTTCGAAGTTCGTAAAGAACTCAAAAGACGTTATCCTAAACATGTCTGGCCTGATGATCCGTGGAATGAACCGGCTATTCGTGGGGTTAAAAGGAGGAATTAGTGATTGGTTGAGCGGGAATTGGGGAATTAGGGAATTGGTGAACTGGTCATTGGTCAATAGTCATTGGTGCATTAATTAACCTCAGCTGCCTCGGTAAGCGTCAGTCAGAGGGAGTCCGACCGAAGAATCTCCATGGGTTTTGCACTAGGATTGGGAGATTATTAATAAGGAAGAAAAAAATCGAAAAAGTAAAGTTGAAAAAACACCCCTGTTGAAACAAAAACAACGTCTTTATACTTAATTCCTCTATAGAACTTCAAATTAAGCACCTTCAATCGACCAATAATCCAGTCCAGAAAAATATAATATATTCCGACAAAAACTATTGCCGTTGCCAAAATCGACAGTGTGTTTAAAAATATTGACATTACTTTGAATCTAACGTTTCTAAAAGTTCTAAAAACAGTTTTTGTTTTTCAATTGACAAGGAGTCAGATTTATTAATCACCTCATCGACAATTTCTCGCCTCTTTTTTTGGTTCAGATATTCGCTCCAGCCTTGAAGTATTCCCTCGGTCTTTAGACTAAAGGTGCCTTTTTTATGTTCAAGTCCACCCCCGACCGTCATTAGCAGTAAACATGCTGCTAAGAAAATTGTTGTTCTCGGGCCAAATAGCTTTCTCTTTCCTGGTGAATTTAAGTTAACGATTGTATTTAATGATGTCACGTCATATGGCAAATTATTCTCTTTTATAAAACCATCGAGAAGCTGTAGAAAGTAAAAATTAAACGCAGCTTCATCAACAGCATTTATCTTGCTGAGAGTTCCTACATTAAATACTAAATGCCCATATTCATCATCAAAATAAAAGTCATATAATGTTCTAAGAACCACATCCTTGTATTTGTTTATCTCAGTTAGAGCTTGCTGACTAAAAAATAACCTATAAAAATTGGGGTCTAAAGTTATCTTTGGATAAGAACCCAACCAGGTAACCTTTCTTTGAAGTGGTAAAAATTGATTGTCATCCAAATACCCATCATCTATCCTACCAATAGATATTTCAGTAGAACTTGCTGAAGGGATAACCACAAAATCGCCCTTTTTAATACCAAATGCAAAGTGGAATATCTGGTTTGCCGTCATTGTCAATCGAGCGAGCTCAGCACTTCTTTTTGATTTGTCTACAATCTTAAGAAGACGTTTTTTATTCTTTTCATGAACAATATTTTTGATTTCAATTTGAATGACATCTCGATTAGGGCGTCCATTTCTCAGCAAATTCCTATCACGAATTTGACTCAATTCGAACAAAGTAATTTCATCAATTTTTAGGCCTACAATTTTCTTTTCTTTGAAGAGGTCGTAGTACGCACCATCATTAGTACGATTCAACCAAAAATTTTGACTAGACGGGATATAGGGTAAGGAATTTGAAACTTCCTCTACAAGGCTTTGCAAAGCTGACATAGTGTGCTTTAATAAAAAATCAACGCGAAAATAAAACAATTTTTAGAATATTCGAGAAAGGGTAATATACCAGTACTAATTAGAATACCAATTTAACCCCCTGCCTCCCAGCCTCTACCTCCGGCAAAGTCTCACAATTATCCCAGATGCCTGACTTGAGGGTGGCGGCATAGGTTTTGGGGAGACCTTTTTCCAACATTAACTGGTTGGCGAGATCGTGATTGTAGGTAAAGGACTGGTGTTGAAAGGAGAATCCGTTTCGGTCGTTCAACAACATATACCAAACCCTTGGGGTGCCGTCATTGGCGGGCATGCCGATGACTCCGGGATTGAGCCAAAGCTTGTCTTCTACAGGGCTATTAAAGGGTAAACCGCAATGTCCGGCCAGGATAATGTCTGACTGCGTCTGATCTAAAATGGCACGCTTGCGTTCGTCTGGGGTAGACTCAAAAATATATTCTGAGGTGTTTTCAAGGCCCCCATGCAGCACAAAGCAGCTTTTTCCGGCAAATTGAAAGCGGATAAATTCCGGTAATTCCCGTAGCCATTCAATCTGTTCAGACCTTACCTGCGATTGCGCAAAAGGATACCATTGCCTGGAAAACAGATCGCAACGCGATCCATCATTGAAGTTACAACCGCAGTCCTCTTCCCCATCTTTGAGCTGTATCTCCACATTGCCCAGAATGGCATGAATGCCCCAGTTTCTGATGAAGTCCATTACTTCCACCGGCTGAGCACAATAGCCCACCATATCACCCGTACAGATGATATTGGATGCCGGAATTTCCTTCTCCCCGGCTATCTCATGCAAAGCTTCCAGTGCCTGAAGGTTACTGTACACACCACCAAATACCAACACTTCGCCACTGAGTGTTCCTATGTCCTTCACCTTATCCAACCAATGCATTTCCTTTTCTTTTCATGAAGATAAATACTAAAAAACAGGCCGCGGTACCCAATAGGTTTACACTAAGTAAATCGCCATAACTTCCCGGAAAGAACACCCATTCTTTGGGATAAGCTCCTGTGGCAAACCAGATACCGAAGGCCGTTCCTGTTAACACCGTCAACACAAATGCCAGCCGATGGACCTTCCAGCGCCAGAAGATAAAGACAGGTGCCAAACCTATAACCATAGTGCCGGAAATGGTGGTAGCCGACAACACCGTGGGATTGAAAAACACTGGAATGGTACCGAGAACAGCAATCAACACCATAATCAAGCGGCCAGAACTGACGCTGGCATTGCCAATCTTTAGGTCAACGGCCATCAACTTTGAAAAGGAGGCAAAGGCAGAGTCCAGCGTAGACGAGGCTGATGTAATCATGATCAAGTTGATTACCAACATGCTAATGATTCCAAGTGATTGTGCTACTTCAACTGCAGCTTCACCTTCCATGCCCTTTTGAGTGGCATAGACGCCTATAAAACTGAAGAGCACAATACAGATAAAGCCAATAGGAACCGCCCAATAGAAGGCCTTCTTCATGGTCTGTGGATCGGTAATAAAACCCCTATCCGTCATCACAGGATCATGAAATGGGTAGCTAATGGATTGAATGAGTGCCACCAGCAGCAGGTCTACCCCACCGGTCAGACTCCAATCCCCTGAACTCAGGTAGCTGGAGACACCATTTGAATCTGGCAGGATTACCCCAAGAATTACGCATAACAGTACGGCAAACAGCACCATTTGTATGGCATCAGTCAGCATAGAACTGCTGAGCCCTCCTTTGAGTGAATAGAGCAAAGTGAGCAAGGTAAAGACCAGAATAGCCAAATAATAGGGCTTAGAACCCACTTCTCCGAAGTAACTGCCAATCACTATGGTGTTGGACCAGACTTCATTGAAGAGCCTGAAAGCAATGAGAATAGAGAAGAGAATCACAGCTCCCCTTCCGTATTTGGAACTGAGAAACTGGTGAATGCTCTGAAAACCTCCCTTCACGCGCAGCTTGAAAATGATGATGCCAGCAAAAAGGAACGACAGGTAATAGGTGGCATAAGCCACACCTCCCACAATGCCATAAGAAAGGCCTAGATTGGCCGCATTGGTAATGCTTTTGGCAAAAATCCAGCTAATGACCAAGCTGCTGGTGAGCAGCCATAGTCCGGGCTTTTGGTTGTCTTTTCTGGTTGCTTGGAAAAAGTCACTCTTGGTTTTTGCCCATGGGGAAATGGCAATCAGCACCAAACTAGATGCGATGACTAGTATCCATTGCCAGAGGGTTATGTTTTGCGTGGTCATTTCCTGATTACTTTTCCACCCCCTAACCCCCGCCAGCGGGGGACATGGCAGCCTGCCATTGTGAAATTTTTCCGCACAAACGGAAGGTTCGGATGGAGGCTATTTTGCATTTCTTATGTTTGCTGCACTCCATACTATCGTCATTCCGGAATTTTTCTTCATAAGTTTCAAAATGAAGAAAAATGTCCGGAATCTCATTTGATCATTAAATACGGAGATTCCCTCCTGAGCGGGAATGACAAAGACGGATTTAATTCGCATCCCACCAAACCTTACTATTCACACTATTTTTATTGTTGGCTGTCGCTGCCTGATAGTTCACCGCATTCAAAGCAGCTTCATCAGCAGGGTATGGCATTCTTACCGGAATGAGACCATTGTTCAGGCTGGCCGCTACATTTTTCAGTTGAGGAAATCCAGTCCTTCTGAATTCAATCCATCCCTCGTAGCCATTGATGGTGTTTGCAATCCACTTTTGAGTAATGATTTGCTCCAGCGGATCAGCTCCATTTGCTCCATAAGCCGCATTTCCAGTTGTCAGATAAGTGGAAGGCATTTCGCTTTGCCAGTATTCAAAAGCCAGTTGCACCCCCATTTCATAATAAGCTTGAGCATTCTGTGAAATAAGACCTTTTTCCGCAGCTTCTGCCAATAAGAAGTACGTTTCCCAGGCCGTCATAAAATTGGCATCAAGCCCCCCCGTATTCTCTCTGAAAATGGTGCCGGTGAGCGAGTAATTGGCTACAGAAATGGAAGTGTTCGAAGCATCAGGTCCATTTCTTAGTCCTTCATAATTTCCTGTGGCTTCAGAAGGTCTGAAGAAAACCCGCTGCCGGGGATCGTTAAGGTTTTCCAAAACCTCTTCTAAGGTTTCTGATTGAACAAAAAGATTAAAATCACCAGAGCGCAATACGGCCATTCTGAATGTATTGGGCTGAGAGTTGGTAAAATCGAACGTGGCGTTGTCTGCATTGTTTTGAATATACTCACCTTCATTGACTATGGCCTGAAGTGCCTGGGCTACATCAACCCTATCAGAAATTCTCATGAGATACTTAATCCTCAGCGAGTTGGCTAAATTTATCCAGGCCTGAAGCCTACCGTTGTACAGGAGGTCTCCCTTTAATGTTTGCGACCCAGAATAATTTTTAATGGCGACAACGGCCTTTTCCAGATTGTCTAAAATGCCTCCGGAAGCCAGATAGATATCTTCTTGAGCATCATATGCCGGGGTAATGTGGCCTTGCTTACCGTTTAAAGCATTGAAATAGGGTACATCTCCATAAATATCAGTGAGGGCAGCAGCCATATAAGCCTTCAGAATAAGAGCAGGCCCTTCGTATACCTCATAAACTGGGCTCTTTCCGGCAGCCTCTAATACCAGTTCATTATCTCGCAAATTGCGATAAATAATGGGCCATGGATTGCCGCCCAACTGTGGTGAGCTTAGGTCGTGCCGATCGAACAGATTGAAATCGACCATGGTAAAATGCTGACTCAGTAGATTACCCGCCACGAAACCTTCGTACGACATTTGTTCTCCATAGTCATAAATCACCTGACGGAAAAGCAACTCTGGCTGCACCTCTATGGGCGCATTCGGATTGGTATTGATTTCTTCAAAACCATCCGAACAAGATACGAATAACATACTGATTAACAGAAGTATATAGTTCTTATATAAAGTATTCATCTGACTTCTTTTAAAAATTGAACCCTAGTTTAAACCCTATGCTTCTGGTGGTGGCATAAGACATATCTTCAACACCACTTACAAACTGTTGTCCTTGTACGGCCAGTTGTTCCGGATCGAAATGAGGTATTTCAGAGATTGCAAAAAGATTTCTGCCAATAAGGGCTACATCTAAACTTTTACCCTTTTGAAAGAAGGAACCACTAAAACGATAGCCAACGGATAGCTGACGTAGTTTGAGAAAGCTGGCATTGTAAGTATTGTTTTCTTCATGGTTTCTATCGTAAAAATTGCGATAGTAGGCTTCAGCAGATACTGCTTTGGTATTTTCTACATACACAGGGTTGTCGGCAGAGCCGGTGTTGACTACACCATTAGCCACAATACCTGCCTCGGGTCGATAAGCGGTTTCTTCTAACTGACCTCCTACTGCGGCCAGGGCCAGTGTTCGGGATACCAATTCTCCACCCTGACGCCAGTCAAATACAAAATTGAAATTCCAATTGTTAAATCGAATTTCATTAGTATAACCCAGTATAAAATCGGGGTTATAGTTGCCCAGTTTTTGTAAGCGATTGTCAGGAATGTACAAGCCATTTTCACCCACTATAAATCGGCCTTCTTCGGTTTTCAGGTAACCTGTTCCATACATATCACCAACTCTTCCGCCTTCTTTCACCTGAAAGAATACAGTTTGATTTACGTTATCGTAAATACGGCTATAAGCCAGCGTAAGTCGGTCTACACCATTGGGAAGATCGAGTACGGTGGTTATGTTACGGCTAAAATTAAAGGTACCTGACCAGCTCATTTGGCCTCGCGACATCCAGTTAACTCCAACAATAGCCTCTACTCCTTCCGATCTCACGCGGCCACCATTCACTACTCGTTCTGTATAGCCCGAAGTGATGGAGACAGGAAGCGAAATTATCTGGTTGCTGGTAATGGCATTGTAGTATGTGAGGTCCACATGTATGCGACTGTTGAGCATTCGGGCCTCGCTCCCAATTTCAAAAGACCGGGTTCTTTCCGGAAGAAGATTGGGATTGGCAATGGTAGATTGCTCACTGAATGTGGGCTGGCCTCTATAGGGTGTTTGTGCATTAAAAACACCGGCAGTCTGGTAGGGATCGGTATCGTTGCCCACCTGCGCATAAGAAGCTCTTAGTTTTAGAAAGTCTACGGAAGTGGGCATTCTCCATAGGTTTGAGGCTACGAACGATCCTGAAACGGATGGATAAAAGAAGCTCACGTTTTCGGTAGACGTAGGGCTTGCCAGGGCACTGGACCAGTCATTTCGGCCCGTAAGTTCAAGAAAGAGAAAATCATGATAACCCAATTTTGCCCAAGCATAGACACTGTTAATTCGTTTTTTAGATAGAAACTCAAAAACCTCCAGAGGTGAGGCCGCATTGGAGAGTCTAAACACTCCCGGCTGAGCCAGTGAAAGTGCTTGTGATTGCAGGGTAGATGCCCGCTGATCCATTCGATTGGCTCCGACAGAGCCTTCAAAGCTGAAAGACCCGAATTCCCTTACATAATTGATTAGAACATCGGTATTGTGTTCCCTAAACAATACATCGTGCACGGCATAGGCACCATTTCTAAACCGGTTAGAACTAAATGCTCTCCTAAATTGGCGTTGTTCGGAGGAATAATCCATGCCACTGCGCAAACTCACACTCCAATAGTCCGACAAAATGTAGCGGGCCATCAGGTTGCCAAAGAGTCTGTCCCGGTTCAATGAGTTGCGATTCTCCAACAAAGTGAAGAAGGGATTGTCAAAAAAAGTATAGTTAAAAGAGTATTGCTGCGTGTTTTCCAGTCCGGGTTGCCAGTAGTTTTTCATAGGGGCAATGTTTAAAGATCGTGGCCCCCAGGCTACCAAAGCATAGTTGACGTTTTCCGATCCATAGCCACTGGAAGGCCGATTGTCTGATTGAGCATTGGAATAAGTGATAAAGCTTGAAATTTTAAGCTTTGGGTTAGGCCTGAGATTCAGCCTGGCCGAAAGAGTGGTACGATCCAGGTTAACTCCCGGTATAATAGACTTGCTTCTAAGATCGGTAAAGGAGATTCTTACATCGCCTTTTTCAGTGCCTGAGGCTACGGCAAGATTATTAATGGCTGTAATTCCCGTTTGATAGAAGTTTTTAAGGTTATCAGGATGAGAAACAAAGGGAGTAGGTGTAATGGCTCTGCCGCCATGTACGGCCACATCGCCTCCCCTTACCACCCTTCCATCGGGCAAAGTTACAGGACTATCGTATTGAGGTATAAGAAGCCCGGCATCTAGTCTTGGCCCCCAACTGTAAGAGATATTGTCATTAATCCCCCCACCCAGGCCGTCTACAAACTCAAACTGACCGGAGTTGCCTTGACCATAGCTGTTTTGAAACCGGGGCAGTTGAAAGGCTCGATCGAAAAAGGTGCTACTGTTGAAGCTGAGTCCCATTCCTTGTGCACTACGGCCGTCTTTGGTGGTAATGATTATAACTCCGTTAGACGCCCGGGTGCCATATAGAGCCGAGGCTGCGGGGCCTTTCAACACAGAAACTGATGCTACATCGTCAGCGTTGATTTCCATGGCTCCGTTGCCAAAATCTACTTCCTGAAAACCGGCAGCTGCATCGTTGGTAAAGTTTACTACCGAATTATTATTTACTGGAGTGCCATCTACCACAAACAAAGGATTATTGTTGGTAAATGAAGCTTCTCCCCTAATAGTGATTTTAGAAGTAGATCCAACGCCTGTAGCCCCCTGGGTTACAGTAACACCGGCTAGTTTACCGGCCAGATTATCTACAAAGTTGGCAGCTTTTACCTCTCCTATGGCTTTAGGCTCAAGTCGTTGAACATTATAGCCAAGATCTTGAGTTTGCCGCTCTATGCCAAGGGCTGTGACCACAACATCTCCCAGAGAGCCTAAGCTTTCTTGCATAGTTATATTCAGTGGTGTTTGTCCGTCCACTACAATTTTGAGGGTTTGAAAGCCAACCGATGAGAACACCAGTACTTCACCGCTTTCAGTGTTTATCTGAAATTGACCCTGAGCATTCGTAATGGTGCCTTTTGTGGTGCCTTCTATAGCAATGGTTACTCCAGGCAATGGATTTTTGCCTATGTCGGTCACAACACCGGTCACAGACGACTGTGCCATAACAGACAGAAAAAGGAACTGCCCGAACAGCCCTAAAAGAAGCGTTTTCATATGTAATTTATAAGGTGGTAGATGAATGTTTATGTGTGCATGAACCGATTACTGCATGGGCGGAGCACGCTGGGGAAGTTGTGAGTTGATGAGAATACTGCAAAGAAAATTGAAATGGTAGGTGGCTGTGTTAAGAGTTGGCCGAATGACCTTGAGCAGTTTTTTAAGAACGGTTGAGTTACTTTGAGCACAGAGATCGAAGGCTTTATTCAGATCGAACTTAGGGTTGAGAAAGAAAATGGATAGCTGTTGGCAATGAGTGTGGATGCTCTCGATTAATTGTGGGCTTTGCCAGGCTAAAGCTTCGAATGAAAGCTCCTCATAGCCAAAACGATTCATGGCCAGTAAAAACATTCCTTTTCTCAAATCGGGGCCAATAACAATATCTGTTTCGCTAAGGGCATTGGCCGCTGTGGTCAAATCTTCAGAGGTTAGCTCGGGGCAATCGGCACCAATACAGATAACCCTCTCAAAGTTTTGGCTAAAAACACTGTCAAAAGCTGATTGGAGCCTTTCTCCAAAATTAGCGCCTCTTTGATTGTGTTCGTTGAACTCAAAAACAGGAAACTGAGTAGCCATGGCTTTTTGCAGGCTTTGAGCACGAAGAGCCTCCAGCAGAGCAGTGTTAGCTTTGCTTTCATTCACCAGCTTTTTACGACTCGTTTCGCGAGATGCTGAAAAAGCAAAGAAGATAATGGCCGTTGTCGGTGAAGAAGTTTCCATTGGCGGGGTCAAGTTACATCACTAACCTACGTAACCCCACTATGTTTTGGATTTATCCTCTAATGTGTAATCTGGCGGTCAAAAGTACTGAGTGAACTGACCTATTCTTCCTTGAGCACATCTACCGGGTTAATCAAATAAGCCCTGATACTATGGAGCATAGCAGTACTAAGGACAATTACAGAGGCTATTAGTATGGCCAGAATAATAAGGCCAATGGGTAGTTCAATGCGGTAAGCAAATGAAGAAAGCCAGGAGTCCATCCAGTAATACACCACAGGAATGGCGATTAAAGTAGCTAAAGCCAGCCTCATGAAACCACTCCAATTAAGGGTTTTCTGTATAGCCATAAAACTCGCTCCCAACACTTTTCTGATACTCATTTCTTTGAGTCTTCTTCGGGCCGAATAGCCGGAAATCCCAAAGAGACCTATGAAAGCCACTACTCCTGCCACCACTACAAAAGTATTGATCAAGGTGATCATTACGTTTTCTTGTTTGTACTGTGAATTAATCTGGTCTTCCAAAAAGAAAAAATTCATTTCATCTCCTCCGGTAACCGATCTGTATTTAGCCTTTATAGCATCCATCGTGGTGCCTATTTTCTGTGGAGCTAGTTTTAGCACCAACCTATAGAACGGGCCTTGAATAGGTTTAAAAAGTGTTGCCTCAATGGGTTCCTTCTTTGAGTTGAAATGAAAGTCTTCAACAATACCAACAATTCGCATATCTTTTCCCAAGTGCAAGGTCTTCCCAATGGCTCCACCTTCAAAATCAAGGTTTTTGGCCGCTGTTTCATTGATCAAGACCACATTGGCAGAATCTGAATCTTCAGGTAGAAAGTTTCTTCCCTCTTTCAGTTTGATACCCAATACATCCAGATAGTTTTCATCAATCTCGAAAGCATGCCATGTAAATGGGTATTCAGAATAAGCCATTGACCCCATTACCCGAGAAGGGACCGAGGAGGCAAATGAGGCGCTCACAACTCCGGGAACGGCAAGTAATTCATTTTTAATAAGCTCAACCTTTGTACTTGCTTCACGAGAAAACCTGGAGATGACCACTTGAGTCTCTTTATCGAAACCAAGGTTCTCATTTCTCATAAAGTACATCTGTTTATTGGCCGTAACCGCCACACAGATCAGCACCACAAAGACTACTATCTGGAAGACGCTTACCGCGTTAATGAGTCTCTTAGTGGAAAAGCTTCCTCTTCCACTCCTGAATATTTGAACCACACTCAATCTTGTACTCAAATAGGCTGGGTAAAGCGCACAAAGCACAGCCACTACCATTGAGAAAACGATGCTCTCAATCAACAAAACGGGTTCGCCTAATACACTAAACTCTAAATCCCTTCCAATCAGGTTTTCCAATTCAGGCGTTAGTAATTCAACTAAAATAATGGCCACCAGAAAGCTGAGTGTCACATGCAAAAAGGACTCAGTGATGAACTGTCTGAAGAGTTGAAACCGAACTGCTCCGGCCACTTTTCTAATGCCAATCTCCTTGGTTCGCTCAACAGATTGCGAAAGTGCCAAACTGATATAGTTGAATACTGCACAAACCAATATGAATATGGCCACTAGGGTGAAAATGAATATGTACTGCTTGTCCGTTTTCTCCTGTACAGGGCCAGCAGTGGTTAAGGAAAAATGAACATCTCTCAAAGGCTGAAGTTGAACGTCTTTAAACTCAACTCCCTTACCTTTACTCTTTTCCTTCCCTACCTTAAGTATCTTTTCAGATACCAAATTTGGATCTACTCCAAAGGCTAACAGAACATATAATTGATCACCATAACTAAGGTTCCACTTAGTCATATTGTCTCCCCGGTAGGAATTAACCGCCATAATGGGAACAATCAATTCTGCTTTAATGGAAGTGGTTTTCGGTAAATCCTTAAACACTCCCTTTACCAGAAGCGGTTTAGAACGGCTTACCATAAGAGTTTGCCCCAAGGCTGCTTGTGGTGACCCAAAATACCGAATAGCTTTCGACTCATTCAGCAGTACTCCGGCATCGTTATCCAAGGCATTTTCTTTGCTTCCAGCCAGTATTTCCAAGTGAAAGAAGTCGAGGAATTCAGGGTCAACTGAAGCGGTTTGCACATTATCTGTAGAATCGGCTATGCCTGGAATAATCACTGATTTATTCCAATTATCTAATCTACTGTAAGCCTCTATCTCAGGTACTTCTTCTCTGATTGCAGGCCCTAAAGCAGGTGTAATTCCCGCACCATATTTATGTGAACCCACATTGTTGAGAGCATGAACAACCCGATAAATCCTGTCCTTTTTTTCATGGAACTGATCATAAGCCAGCTCATTTTGCAAAAACAGATAAATGATAAAGAATGAACCCAAGCCAATGCTCAACCCTAGAATATTGAGTCCTGCACAAAGCTTGTTTCTTCTAATATTTCTAATGGCAGTTTTGAGGTAATTCTTAATCATGTGTTTTTAGTTTAAGTGGAGTGGTTCATTGTTTATGGTTCATAGTTCATGATGGTACGGTACTCTATGAACCTAAAACATGGAACTTTGAACTGATCTATTCTATTCATCTCTCAATGAGTCTACAGGGTTGGCACTAGCTGTCCTGAACGATTGCACCGTTACCGTTAGTAAGGCTATGGACAGAGTAAGCAGTGTAGGCGCTAAAAACAACAAAGCCCCCAGGTTTATTCGAAACGCAAAATTCGACAACCAATCATCCAGAAAATAATAAGCTACAGGTATAGCCACTAGTGAAGCCAAAAGCACCAGTTTGGTAAAACTGAGGTTAAGCATGTAGACTAACTGACCTACAGTAGCTCCTAGTACTTTTCGTACCCCTATTTCTTTTTGTCGTTGTTGAGCAGAAAGATGGGCCATTCCGAAAAGGCCAAGACAAGAAATAATGATGGCAATTACTGATGCTGTTGTAATTATCGATTTCCAACGTTTTTCTTCTCCATAACTATTTCGGTTAATTTCTTCCTGAAAGAAGAATTGCAAAGGGGTGTAAGGATCAACCTTTCTCCATATTTCGTTTAGTGTTGCCTCTAATTGAGTACTGTATTCCGGTTGGTAGCGCATGCTAATAGACCCAAAGTCTCCATTGTCGGGGTTGCCGGCAATCATTACTACAGGAGATACTCCATTCTTGGCAGAAGAATAAATGAAGTCCTTTACCACTCCAACAATCCTGTACTGATCTTTGGCATCATCACCCCCGCCCCCAGTTAAAAATGTGCCTACAGCGTCACCTTCTATTCCTGCTTTTTCAATAAAGTTTTCGGTCACAATTAGGTTGGTCAATGTATCTGTCCCTTTAGGGTACACATCGCGCAAGGGTTTCAGGTTTCTTCCAGCTACCAGATCAAGGTCCATCAGATGAATGAAATTGGTATCCACTTCTGTGTAGGCCGAGAAAAATTCTTTATTGTTATAACCCAACGAAGTGGCCGATCCAAAGCCATCGGAATATGAGGTCATAGAAATATTTGGGTTCTTTAAAAGCTCGGACATTATCACACCGGCCTGCGACCGATTACCACCCAACTGCATTACAGCCATATTTTTATCTTCATAGCCCAAATCCGTATTCAGCAGAAAGGAAATCTGCCTATTCATGGCCAGGGTGCCAATAACCAGAATAGCTGCTATAGCAAACTGAAAGAGCACAAGTCCTTTGGTAAGGTATTGACGCCCTTGCAGCTTAACTTTTCCACTCAGGCTTTTAAGTATCTGAAAACGTGCCACCACAAAGGCTGGATAAGCCCCTGCCAACAAAGCACTTAATGCAACTACTCCCAGGCAGGCCAATACAAGATAGGCATCTTGAATAATGCCTGAAGAGAATGATTTATTGGTTAATTGGCTAAAGGTGGGTAAGAAAAGTTCGGCCAGAATGAGTCCCAGAACAAAGGCTATGATAGATATGTACAAGGCCTCTCCTAAAAATTGCCAGGCCACTTGCTTTTTGCGCGCGCCCAGTACTTTTCGAATACCAATTTCTTTGGCGCGTGGTATTGAACGTGCTACTGATAGGTTGGCAAAATTGATGCAGGCCAGTAGCAAAATTAGAAAACCAATGCCTGATAGTATGTAAGAATAGGTGGGGTTGCTGGAACTTCTCAATCCTGCCGAGCTGGAGATTTCCTTATCGAGATGAATGGAGGTAAAAGCCTGAAGCTTACTATCTATGTTTCTTGCCCATTCACCTTCTTTTTCATCGGGGTTTAGTGTAAGCCGAACTTCTTTTAATTTTTGCTCAAGAAGCTGAATGTCGACATTTTCCTTATCTAATAGGACCACCGAAGTATAGCCAATATTTGACCATGCCCTTGTCGGGTTTCTGAGTGGACGAACTCGCTCAAACTTCTGCCATGAAAAATAGGCCTGTCCATATAAAGAACTATTGTGAGGTAAGTCTTCAAAAACGGCATCAATCACGTACTTCTCTACATTTCCTTCCAGTTTAATGTTTAGTTGTCTGCCAGCCACCTTTACCGAGCCAAAATACTTCTCGGCCATAGTCCGATTAATCACCACAGAGTTGATGTTGGAGAGTGCCTCTTCTAAAGAGCCATCCAACACCCTAAAGTCGAATATGCGGAATGTACCGGGGTCTGTATAAAACGAGCCATATTCTTGCACCCATTCCTCATTTTTCTGAACCACAATAGTGGCAGAAGAAAACCTCGTAAAGTCTACTATTTCTGGTATGCGCTGGGTATACTCGAAGGCTTCTACCCTGTTAGTGGCCCCCATGGTATCTTTATTGCCGAACCAGTCGATCACAGAGTTTATTCGGTAAATACGGTTGGCCTTTGATTGAAATCTATCGTAAGTCAGTTCATCTTTCACATAGAGAAAAATGAGCAGGCAGCAACAAATGCCCACAGCCAGGCCAAAAATGTTTATGAAAGAGTACCCTTTGTGCTTACTGAGGTTTCTGATAGCGATTTTCAGGTAGTTTTTTAGCATAACTCGTTCATTATTTAAGGTTCATAGCTCGTGGTTAGATGCCCCAACTTGGAACTTAAAACATTGAACTTTGAACTGGTTTTTATTCATTTCTAAGTACTTCAGCCGGGTTTTTTCTCACACTATTCACTCCCTGAAGGGTAAGCATGGCTACAGCCAACAGCAGTACAACACCAGAGGATAGAACAAAGTAAAGATTGGTTGAATTAATGCGATATGGGAAGCCCTCGAGCCAGCCTTTAATCAGATATTGCGTTACCGGAACGGCAATAACCATGGCCAATGCAATAAGCAATACAAAGCGTAGATTTAGGTTCTTTAACAAATCCCATAAGCCGGCTCCCAGCACTTTTCGGATACACAGCTCTTTCTCCCGAATCTGACTCTCGAAGACCGCCAGAGCAAAAAGCCCAAGTCCGGCAACAGTAATCAGCATAATGGTCAATCCATTGAAAATAGAAATCAGAGCTTCTTCACTTTTGAAAGCATCATCAAAGTAGTTTTCTATGATATCATAACCCATTGGTTCACTCGCTCCTAAATCCTTCCAAACAGATTCTGCATAGGCGATAACCTTCTCCTGATCTCCAGCCTTATACCTCAGCAAAGTATTAAATACCTGATCAGGCTTATAACTTATCATCAATGGCTTTATTTTAGACTTGGTAGCACTGATATGAAAGTCTTTAACCACTCCCACAATCCTTAAATCTGTACCTTTAATTTTCTCTCCAATGGCTTCTTTCGGGGAGAATCCGAGAGCCTCTACTGCAGTTTTATTAATTATCACACCATTATTCAAACTAGCTTCCGGAAGGGATAAGAAGGTATCACCAGCCAACAGCTCAAGTCCTGCTATTTCTAGAAAGTTCTTTTCCGCATTCCCAATTGTAAAAATTTCGTTTCTTCTGTTTTCTCCTTCGCCAAGCTCTATAATCATTACGCTGCTAGTCTTGGGAATTGGTCCTGCAGAAACCATTTCAATTGCTGTAGATCTGGCTAGCTCATTTCGAAATACCTCTCGGTTATTATACATCCCACCTGTCCTCATTTCAATACTGAGAATGTTTTGAGAATTATACCCTAAATCCATATTGATCATATGATTAGCCTGAAAACGAATGATTAGTGCGCTCGCCAATACTCCGGTGCAAATGGTAAATTGAATAACAATCAAGGCTTTTCTCACTATCGATCCCTTTGAATTAGGGAGGTTACCCTTAAGAATTCTGGAAAGATGAAACCGACTACCCATCAGTGCTGGGTATAAACCAGAAATGACAACTACTAGAAGAAGAACTCCAATGAGAAGTGCTAAAGCAGAAGGGTCTGAAACAATATCTAATGAAAGTCTTTTATCAATTAGCTCATTAAATCCGGGCAAAACGAGTTCAATGCCTATAATTGCCACTGTGAGAGCCAATAGTGCAACGAAAAAAGTTTCTCCTAATTGATTGGCAACCAATCTGCTTCTGGAAGCACCAACAACCTTTCTGATGGCAAAATCCTTGGCCCTGGCAAACGACCTGGAAGTTGTGAGGTTGATGTAATTGAATGAAGCTACCAACAACATAAGGGTTCCAACCACACTGAAGATTACGATGTATTTTTCCTGACCACCAAACATTCCTCCTATTGGTCTGGAGGTTTCCCCAGATAGGTAAAGCTCACTGAATTTGCCAAACGAAAAAGTTAATGCCACATCATCTCCAGTATTTTTTCTCATAATTTCACTGGCCTCTTCCTCGAGTTTTTCCAGGTCATACCCTTCTTCAACCAATAGATATTGCACCCCCATACCAAAGCGCCAATTACCTTCGATATTCACATAATGACCCTTAGTAAAATCGATTGGAATAAGGAGGTCAAACTGAAGATGTGAGTTTCCCGGTATTGGCTTAAGTACTCCAGTGACACGGTAATTTCCATGATTCTCAATTTCGATGATTTCGCCCATTGGGTTTTCATTTCTGAAATGCCTTTCAGCTAATTCATGAGAAATAACGACTCCATCGGGCACAGAAAGTGCTTTTTGGGGATCGCCAATCGCTAAATCAAAATCAAATATTTTGAACAAAGAGCCGGTGGTGTTATGTAGCAGTTTTGTATCAAACTCCTCTCCCTTCACAGTATACTTTGCAATCTGTGAATAGCTTATGTTAACAGCCTCCTTAACGCCTGGACTTTCTTTAACCAAAGCCTCTCCCAAGGGAAAAGCAGGCTGCAGAGTCATAGAACCGGTTGGGGTTTCGAGAGTTCTTTGCGGCTTATAGATATTCTCTGCATTCTTATGCCACTTATCGTGGGTCAACTCATCCTTTACATAGAGCGAAGTGAGCAGAAAACAGAAAATACCTAAACCAAGCCCAAGAATGTTGAGCAGTGCATAGTAGCGCTCTCTTTTCAACGACTTGATGCCACTTTTAAGGAATTGTGTAAGTTTATTCATTACTTCCGCTGCTAGTTTTCATTAATGTATTTTCCAATTATTCCTCAGTACATGGGGTGTTTAAAGTTTTATGTTCTAAGTTTTATGTTTCATGTTGGTTCAACAATGAACATTAAACCTTAAACATTGAACCAAACTACTCATACCTCAAAGCCTTAATAGGATTGGAAATAGCCGCTTTAATAGACTGGTAGGACACAGTAATTAAAGCCACCATAACGGTTGCCAGACCTGAAATGGCAAAGAAATACCAGCCGATATCAATTCTATAGGCAAATCCATTCAGCCATTTATCCATGAAATAGTAAGCCAAAGGCCAGCCTATAACATTGGCGATTAAAACAATCTTGAGATATTCCTGTGAAAGAAGCATAACAATCTTGCTCACATCTGCTCCCAATACTTTTCTTATACCAATTTCTTTAGTGCGTTTTTCAGCCAGATATGAAGCCAGCCCAAACAGCCCCAAACAGCCTATTACAATGGCTAGAGAAGTAAAAGACAATACTATTTCCCCCAGCTGTTTATCCTTCTCATACAGTGATCGCACAGAATCATCTACAAACTTCAGGTCGAAGGGACGGTGTGGTACAAGCTCAGACCAAACCTCGGCCATTTCTGCTTTTACCTGCTCTATACGCTCCATGTTTACACGGGCATACATAAGGCTCTTAAATCGTTGAGGCCCGGTAAAAACAGCTAGTGGCTCTATTTTCTGATGTAAGCTGGCGAGGTGAAAATCTTCGACCACCCCTACTATGGTGCCCATCATGCTTTCATCAAGTCCAAACTTCTTACCTATGGCATTTTCCTGAGTCAGTCCCAGGGCATCTATACCCGTTTTATTGACCAGGTAGTATACGGTAGAATCCCAATCAGACCTGGACTGAAATGATTCACCACTCAAAAGCTTTAGACCAAAAGTTTCTAAAAAGTCAAGGTCACCATTCATGCCTCTAAAGGAAACCTGAAAATCGGCTGGTCTGCCTTCGAGTACAGCACCCCATCCGGAAACCACATTGGTAATAAGGTTATTAGAGCCCGATACATTTTCTACTCCTGTAATGGCTTTAAAACCATTTTTAAGCGAATTGTAGGCATTGCGCGCAGGAGTATCGGAAAGCTGCATGTAAACCAACTGACTCTGGTCGTAGCCTATCTCTTTGCTCTGAACAAATTGAAGTTGATTGTAGATAATCAATGTTCCTGTGATGAGAAACACACTGACGCAAAACTGAATAGTGACCAGCACCCTTCTAAAGGTATTGCCCCCTTTCTGGCTGAAAGTGCTTTTCAATACTTTGGAAGGCTGAAACGAAGAGAGAAAACTGGCCGGGTAACTTCCTGAAATAAGGCTAACTAACAGAACAATGGCCAAAAGACTTGGGATGAAGTAATTATCGCCTAGTAAATCAATACTCAGACTGGTGCCCGCCATGGTGTTGAAAAAAGGCAAGAGTAACTCGGCCATTACCACACCAATAATCACGGCAAAAAGGGTAATCAGAAAGGTTTCGCCATAAAACTGCCAAATAAGTTGGGCTCTATAGGCTCCCAAAACTTTTCTTACCCCTACTTCTTTGGCCCTTTTTTCCGATTTAGCAGTGCTAAGATTGATATAGTTGATACAGGCGATCAGCAAAATGAACAAGGCTATAGCCACCAATGAGTACAGTAGGTTTCTGGAAATTTTTTCCGGGTAGTCGCTCCCTTTGGCAGTATCAAAGTGCATTTCTGTAATGGGCTGAATGTCAAAGGCCATTTCAATACCTGCCGCCCTGAACGACTCCCCTACTTCATCATCGATATATGTATTCAATTTATTCAAATAGGCTTGTGCTGCACTTTCATCAGCTACTTTCACATAGGTGAAGTAGTTCATGGGAAACCATCGGTTAGAGGGCGGTTCGCCCACGGTAGACATAGACATGACCAGGTCGAAATGCAGTGAGGTATTGCCCTGAAAATCCTGGATAACCCCTGTAATTATAGCGTCTTGATTATTGATTTTTAGAGTGGTGCCAACCACATCGGTTGTTCGGCCAAAATACTTCAAGGCGGTAGACTCTGTCATTACCAAAGCATTAGGATCGTCTAGAGCGGTAGCCGCATTGCCCTCTAAAAACATATGTTGAAACACTTTGAAATAACTGGTGTCGGCAAAGTATACCTCCGACTCAATGAACCGATTTTCACCATGTTCCACTAACAGCTCACGGCCAATTGACCAATCATAAACGAAAGTGATTTCTTCGATTTCAGGAAAATTTTGGTCTGAAATAGCTGTAATTCTGGCCGGAGTAACCGCCAAATCTTCTCTGTTTCCGTTGGTAGTAAACACGCTGCTCAGCCTGTATATTTTCTCAGATTCAGGATAGAAGCGTTCATAAGAAGCTTCGGCCTTCACATAAAGCATAATGATAATACAGGCCATTATGCCTACAGAGAGTCCTGCAATGTTGATGATGGAGTAGCTCTTTTGTCTTTTGAGCGACCTAAGTGCTATGTTGATATAGTTTTTGAGCATTTTTCAGTTTTATGTTTAATGTTCAAAGTTTAAGTCAAGCCGCATTGCACTTGGAACTTAGCACTTTGAACCGACCCTTTTATTCCGTTCTCAGTGCGTTTACCGGGTTTGCGTTTGCCGATTTTAGTGACTGAAATATGAGTATTGTCCACACCACTGCAATCAAAGCGATTAGCGGAGTGAGCATGGTAAATACACTAATGGAAATATTGTAGACAAAACCATCGAGCCATTCAGACATAAAATGATAAACCAAAGGCAGAGTGATTAAGGCTACAAGGAGAATTAGTTTGGTAATGCCACTGTTCAATAGCCAAATGAGCTGGCCGATGTTGGCTCCAAGTATTTTCCTGATGCCCACTTCTTTGATGCGCGATTCGGCAATGAAAATAGACAGTCCCAAAATTCCCAGCCCGGCAACAATTATGGCCAGTATGGTGAAGGTTGAAAACACTCTGGAAAGCTTCTCCTCCTGCTCGTACTTCTTTGCAAAAACATCGTCCAGAAAGTTATAATCAAAAGGATAGTCACTAGCCATGCTTTCAAAGGTGGCTTGCAGATGATCCATAGCCGCCCTTACATTTCCACCAGAAATCTTCACATAAGCATAGGTAAAGCCACTTTTAGAAGGCACAATCATTAAGGGTTTAATGGTTTCCCTGGCCGAGCCATAAATGAAGTCTTCAACTTGTCCTAAGACCTTATACTCACCTATTGTTTTACCTATGGATGAATCCCAACCAAACTTTTCTTGTGCGGTTCGATTGATGAGAATTTCCCTGGTATTTAATTCTCCTTCCTTAGGAAAATCGGAGCCATCGTCAATGGTAATTCCTAATTGCTGAACAAAATTTCGCTCAACATTCATAAAAGTTATAGGAACATCCTCTTCCATTCCTTCCGGTGTCATAAAAAAACTTGCACTGCCATCAAAAACAGAAAAAGAAGCTCCTGTTACAGACTCAATAGACGCATTTTTAAGCAGTTCATTTTTGAATGTCTCATAATTTTCGGCTATCCCTTTGTCGGCCATAGAGACACCCACTATTTGATCATGATCAAATCCTAAATCCAAATTCGACATGTATTTGAACTGTTGTAAGACTATCATGGTAACAGAGATGAGACCGAGACAAATGAAAACCTGAAAACCGACTAGGGCAGTTCTGAATTTAGACCCCTTTTTACCACCGGTTGCCCTTCCTGATAGAACCTCTATGGCATTGAATCGGGAAAGGAATGATGCCGGATAAATTCCTGCCAGAAAGCTTACTAAAACTACAATGAGAATTAGTACCAAATAGGTTTGATAGGTACTATAATCTATCCCTATGGATTTGCCTACAAAATTGCTCAGGGCAGGCGAACATATCTCTACAATACATATGGCCAAGATTAATCCTACGAAAGTTATGACGAATGACTCTGTCAAAAACTGTCTTGCCAATTGCATTTTATGCCCACCAACGGTCTTGCGAATACCCACTTCCCTCGATCGTTTGGAATAGCGTGCTGTGGCCAGGTTCATATAGTTGATAATGGCTACACTGAGAATAACAATGGCAATGATTAGATAAAGTTGGACCTTATCTTTTTCTCCCTTCTTTCCGAAGTAACCACGATTCAATTCTGAAAAATACACTTCAGTAACCGGTAGAAGCTTAGCTACATGGTTCTCTTGATGAGGCTGGAGAGCTTCATTCATTTTTTGCTCAATGGCTTCTAAGTCTAAATCCGCTGAATTTAGCTTTACATACAAGGGGAAGGCAGAAACCACACCCCAATCAAAAATCGTCTTTTGCATAACAAAGTTGATTCCTGAAAAGAAAGCATCATTAGCGTTTTCGAAGGAGATGAGATATTTAAAACTAACATGTGTATTATCTGGTAAGTCCTTAAAAATACCAGCAACTTGAAAGGATTTCAGCCCTACAATCTCAATCGTTTGACCAATAGCGGACCGAACAGAGCCATAAACTTTAATCGCTTCACTTTCTGCGAGTATGATATCGGATTTTTCCAATCTCAAACTACCTGAACCCTCTGCCGGGGTGAGATCGAAGAAATTCAGTGTTTCAGGATCTGTGTATCGAAGACCGTCTGTCAAAAAGCGCTGATTGTTCATTTTAAGCACTTTCTTACTCATGGAACCAAAGCGGGTACTTTCAACAATTTCAGGAACCTGTTCTACCATTAATGGGCCAACGGGGGCCATAGTTTGCATGGCAAATCGAGGTGTCTTGTTAGTAGTATCTTTAAGGTACACCTGATAAATCAAATCTTTTTGGCTTAGGTGCTCATCATAGCTAAACTCAACTTTTACGAACAAGCTTAGGAGAATAAAGGCAGCAAGCCCAATGGACAAGCCAAATACATTGATGAAGGTATAACCTTTGTTTTTGAGAAGATAGCGGCTGGCCGTCTTGAGGTAGTTTTTAAACATAATTGTTGAAGTATTTTGACCGTTGGGCTCATACCCGTCAACTTCTTTCCAAGCAATATGCCAAACTTAACTAATTGATTTTCAGTAAATAAACACACCTCAGCTATTCAACACTATTCGCTAGCGAACTTTACCGTCCGCTGACGGACGGTAGTATTTGTGTATATTGTTGGAGGTGGGTTGATTTGTCCAGCTTTTACCTTAAACCTAAAGCCTGCCCGCTGGTAAAGGCAGAAGTTGGGGATAAAGACTAGTTTCATCGAAGGCCAAGTCCCCTTTAGGGGATTTAGGGGAAAGAATTTTACTAGAACGTTATTCCCGCGCAGGCGGGAATCTCTATTAAAACCTAAAGGCCAGATAGGGATTCCCGTTTTCACGGGAATGACGGTTAATCAAGCAATGGTAAAAGGCCAGAACTTAAAAAAGTTTAGAACTGCTAAAGTCGAAATAGATGAAATACACGATTCTAGCACAAACACTCCCCCTTTTTGAAAAGGGGGGCCAGGGGGATTAGAAATGATAAACACATTATGAACACCTACAATAAACACTTAAAACAAAACGCCAGAAGACTCAGAAATGAGTCGACACCAGGTGAAACAATACTCTGGAAATACGTTCTCAGAGGCAAAGGTTTTTATAGACTTCAATTCAACAGGCAATTCATTATCGAAAACTATATAGTCGACTTTATCTGTCGGGAATTGAAATTGATCATTGAATTGGATGGAAAATATCACGATCAAATTACAAGAGAAGATGAAATTCGAGACAATAGACTGAAGGAACTTGGATATCAGGTGATTAGAATACCTGAAAAGTTGGTAATAGATGATGTAACTGCGGTCTATCATTACCTGAAGAGATTTGTGCCAAAAGAGATTTTAGATAGAAACAAATAGAGCCAATCCCCCCACCCCTTGCCTTTGCAGGCAGACTTCGCCAAAGGGAAAAACGGGAGTACATAACTTAAAGACATTATAAAAACATGGTGAACCACAAAAGCCGCTACAGATGAGAAACAAGATTCTAGCACAAACCTTCCCCCTTTTTGAAAAGGGGGCTGGGGGATTAGAGACTACTTTTAGGTCAATCATCCCAACCTCCTTCGCCAAGGAGGAGTATCCTTGCAAACATCATTCCGATCAATTCCATAGATGTTTATCTGCTAGTAATTTACCTTTTGAAAAGAGAGTTATAAGGATTAAAAGCACAGAAACTCAAACATGAAAACAGGACGCATACTCATTATAGACGACAACGAAGACCTGCTCAAAGCAGCTCGTATTTTCCTGAAACGCCATTTCGGGCAGATTGATCTGGAGAAGGACCCCACCCTAATTCCTGACCTGCTCAAGAATGAATCGTACGATGTGATTCTGCTGGATATGAACTTCACGCAGGATGTAAATTCGGGTCAGGAAGGCTTTCATTGGCTGGATAAAATTCTGGAGATTGATCCCTCTGCTGTGGTGGTATTGATCACTGCTTTTGGCTCAGTAGATATGGCTGTTAGAGCCATTAAAGCTGGAGCTACAGACTTTGTGATGAAGCCTTGGGAAAATGAGAAGCTGCTGGCTACCATGCTCTCGGCAATCAAGCTTAGGTCATCCAAAGCAGAAGTTCAGCAACTCAAAGACCAACAGGAACTTATGAGAGAAGAGTTAGATCATAAGTTCAAAGATATTATCGGTCAATCTCAAGCGATGATCAAGGTGTTTGATACCATTGATCGAGTAGCCGGAACCGATGCCAACGTACTGGTTTTAGGTGAAAACGGAACCGGAAAAGAACTGATAGCCCGTGCAATTCACCGAAACTCCAATAGAGCAGACAAGCCTTTTGTGACTGTAGATTTAGGTGCTATCACCGAGACCCTCTTCGAATCGGAGTTATTTGGGCATGTACGCGGTGCTTTTACCGATGCCAAAACCGATCGTGCAGGACGCTTTGAGGTGGCCAATGGCGGAACCCTTTTCCTCGATGAAATCGGCAACCTCTCTCCTGCGCTACAGGCCAAACTATTGACAGCCTTGCAGAATAAGCGCATTTCACGAGTTGGTTCGAATAAGGTGCTGGATGTAGACATTCGCTTGATCTGCGCCACCAACATGCCGCTTTATGAAATGGTGCAAAAGGGAGAGTTCAGGCAAGATTTATTGTACCGAATCAACACTATTGAAGTAACCTTGCCATCACTAAAAGAGCGACATGAAGATATTCGCCTACTGGCAGAGCATTACTTGGAGCAGTTTGCTAAGAAGTACAACAAGGACATTTATAAGTTCTCGGAGGCCACAATAAAGCGACTGGAAAAGTATCACTGGCCGGGCAATGTGCGTGAGCTTCAACATGCTGTAGAAAGGGCTGTAATTATGAGCAGAGACAACATTCTGCAGCCGGAAGACTTCTTCTTTAATTCTTCAAATCAGCCAAAAGACCAGAGTGAAATCAACCTGGAGCAGTATAATCTGGAAGATGTAGAGCGAATTCTGATCCGTAAGGTTTTGGCCAAACACAACGGAAACATTACCCATGCCGCTCAGGAACTGGGACTTACACGTTCATCTTTGTACCGAAGACTAGAGAAGTATGGGCTTTAACCGTTTCCGCTTATTTGTGCTACTGCGAGTGATTATTCTATTCATCACCGTTTCGGCCTTTGTTTACCTGATATTCTTCGATGAGAAGTACGTGACCACTGTGGTAACCGGCTTCCTGATCATCTTCGAAGTCTTTGAGCTCTTCAACTACATAGAAAGTACCAACAAGAAGCTCAGGCGCTTTTTCGATGCCATCAAGTACAACGACTTCAACATGAGCTTCACCCATGATAATAAGCTGGGAAAGACTTTCAAGGAGCTCAATATGGCTTTCAAAGAGGTGATTGATGCCATTTTGCTGGAACGCCAGAAACGTGAGGAGTTCTTTCAGGAATTACAAGTAGTGGTTGAAAACATAGCCTCGGGCATAGTGTCCATCGATGAGGAAAACAAGGTGAAGTTCATTAACCGATCAGCCCTGAACCTGCTTAACCTCAATAATGACCGAAATGTCTCCATCAACCGTTCTTATCCAGAAATCAGGGAGATTTTGAAGGAACTGGGCAGTCATTCAAGAATTATTTATAAGACCAAGAATGGCAGCGAGTTGGCGGTGTTTATTACGCGATACAAATTGAGCAATGAATCATTTCGATTGTTAGCCTTCCAAGACATTAAGGCTGAACTTCAATCGCGTGAGTTAGAAGCCTGGCAGAACCTTACCAAAGTGTTGCGGCATGAGATTATGAACTCCATTGCGCCTATTTCATCCCTCACCTCCACCCTGAAGGAAGTGATAGCCGAAGATGTACAACGCTCCCCCAATGCCAACCTCATTTCTGATGATAGCCTGGACGATCTTGAAGAAGGTCTGCGCACCATATCAGGTCGATCTGATGGGCTCATCAACTTTATCAATGCCTATCGCGACTATACGAACCTACCGGAACCCAATCTCCAAAAGCGCGACATTAACAGAGTGGTGGAAAGCTCTGTGGCTTTGATGAGAAATGAGTTCACTGAGGGTCAATTGGTATTGAAAACTCTCAAGCGCGAAACCATCGTCTCCTTAGACGACCAGTTAATTGAACAAGTGCTCATCAACCTGATTAAGAATGCCAGAGAAGCCATTGAAAATCAGCCAGATGGAAAAGTTGAGGTAAAAGTTGACTTCCGTGACGGCAAAACCACTGTCTCAATTCAGGACAATGGCCCGGGCATTACCGATGAAGCCAAAGAGAAGATTTTCATGCCCTTCTACTCCACCAAAAAGCGTGGTTCAGGTATTGGGCTAAGTCTATCCAAACAAATCATGCAGCTCCATGGTGGTGACCTAAGAGTAGAAAGTGAGATTGGAAAAGGTGCTATATTTATACTTAGTTTTTAAAATACTTATTCAACAATCTCATGAATTCCAAATACACACAAATTATAGGTCTTATTCTGGCCATACTCATTCTTCTATTTTCATTTCTAATGGTCTATAAGGGGGGTGTCTTTCTTGCAAGAAACTTTGAGCGAATTGATACAAACATATTAGCGACTGTTATTGCTGGCCTTGTCACAATTATAGGGTATTACATAACTAGATATTTTGAGAAGAAGAAAGAGATTGAGCGCCAAATAAGGGAACAGAAACTGCCTACTTATCAAGAGTTCATTAACTTTATTTTCAAGGTATTTGAAACAGCAAGCAATGATGCCAAGTTAAATTCCGAGGATCTGCAAAAGGACTTTTGGTCAATGAACAAGAAATCCACTTTATGGCTATCAGATAGATCTCTTAAAGCTTATGTAAAGTGGAAAAAACTTTCAGCTGAGTATTCCAAAATGCATAAACATTCAACGCTAGAGAGTCTGGAAGTTCTAGTGCTATTAGAGGATTTGTTGTTTGAAATTAGAAGAGATATTGGACATAAAAATAAAGACCTCAAACGAGGTGATATTTTGAAGTTATTCGTTACCGACCTTAATGAATACCAAATAGGTTAATCAAAATGAACAAAATAACACGGTAGAGAGATGTCCCAACGTGCTCTTGGGACCCCATAATACTTGAAATATCTCCTATGATTTGGGCTTTTATTAATCATAAAAAGAAATTAGCCGAACCATCACAGATGGGCTTATGTCCACATTGTAAAGAGCAAGTTTACTCAAAATGTGGAGACATTTATATTTGGCATTGGGCACATAAAAATAACGATGCTTGTGACTCTTGTTATGAACCAGAAACATATTGGCATAAGCACTGGAAACTAACTTTTGGAGTTGAGCATTCAGAGAGAATCGTCAAGAAGGGTAAAGCTTGGCATACTGCAGACATACTTACCGATAGCAATGTGGTTATAGAACTTCAAAACTCCCCAATAGCCAAAAGTGTAATTGAAGAAAGAGAGCTATTTTACGGGGAAAGAATGATTTGGGTAATAAATGGAAACAGTTTTAAGGAAAATTTTCGACCTATTCCATTTCCCAAAAGACATCCTGATTGGTATTTGAGTGATTATGAACGAACATTTGAAGAAGCTCATATTTGTTATGAATGGAGTTATGCCCGAAAATGCTGGAAAACGTCTAAGAGACATGTGTTTGTAGACTTCGGTGATGATACGTTATTCTGGATAAAATCAGGATTAGGAACTCCTAGAGGAACCGGAAAGATGATAAATAAGAAAGGCTTCATAGATAAATATGGTGGAGATTATCAATATTATATAGACCACAAAAATGAATAACACAACAAAAAATAAGTAATACGATTTTAACCGTTACCTACATTACTATGACTAGACAAATTGAACCCAATTCACTTCATTTCGTTATCTTTGAATAATTACGATTATGGAAAATCTAAGTCTTTATACTCTAATCAATAATCTCCCAGCGCATGTAAAGCAGGAGGTTCGTGATTTTGTGGAATCTCTCAAAAAGAAAACTAAGAAGGATGAGGAAACTCCAAAGAATCGCCAATTCGGTGTGTTAAAAGGAAAGATTTCCATGTCCAAAGATTTTGATGAACCACTAGCAGACTTTAAGGAATACATGTAAACCTCATGGGATTTTTACTAGACACGCACACACTACTCTGGTTTCTATCAGGTAACAACTCTATTTCTAAAAAGGCCAAACATATCATCCTTGACAGAAAGAACAAATGCTATGTAAGCATCGCTTCACTATGGGAAATAGCTATTAAGATTAAGCTTGACAAGCTTTCAATTGACACAAGATTTAAAGAACTCTCTGACCTACTTCACCAAAACGATATTGAAATCTTACCGATTACATTTGAGCATATTTGTAATCTGCTTGACTTGGAGGAAGCACATAGAGACCCATTCGATCGGATAATCATATCAACAGCTAAAACAGAGAATATTTCTGTAATTACAAAAGACGGAAATTTCAAAGGGTACAAGAATTTAGAAATTCTTTGGTAGTACTAGTGGTACTGTCTCGCTTAGACCGTCTATTTGAAGTCTTAGGGAGACCCTAAGACTAGCTGCTCTACCACGATTGCACAAATAATTCCCCTCTTCCCCTTCCTTTAAAAACTCACATCGGCTATTTTGCCTCTCAATGAATTGGCAGCCATTACTTAGCTCCCTCAGTGGAGATTTATATACTGACGAAACCCACAGAAGGCTCTATGCCACCGATGCTTCGGCCTACAGAGAATTACCTCTTGCTGTAGCCGTTCCAAAGGGCAAACAAGACCTTATTGCATTAGTCAAATTCGCTTCAGAGAATAATACTTCACTGATTCCCCGAACAGCAGGAACCTCTCTGGCCGGTCAGGTAGTGGGCGGTGGCATTGTAGTAGACCTCTCCAAAAACTATAGCCAAATCCTGGAAGTGAATGCTCAGGAAGGCTATGCCTGGGTGGAGCCGGGCATTGTTCGAGATGACCTCAATAAGCACCTGGCTGACCATGGATTCTTCTTCGCGCCTGAGACCTCAACGGCTAACAGGGCTATGATTGGCGGCATGATTGGAAACAACTCATGCGGCTCTAATTCAGTGGTTTATGGAAGTACTCGTGAACATTTACTAGAAGTTGAAACCATTCTGTCCGATGGTTCAGAAGCCTGGTTTGGCCCCATGGACTCCGGTGAATTTCTGAGCCGATGTAATGGGCTTTCTACTACAGGTTTATTGCATAACAACATCTACTATAAAACAAGAGAGATGTTGAGCAATGAGGCAAATCAAAAGGAAATTGTAGAGCACTTTCCAAAAGCCGATATCCCCAGAAGAAATACCGGTTATGCATTAGATATGTTGCTCAGGCATGAACCATTTACCGAAGGAGGCACTCCATTCAATTTCTGTAGCCTTATTGCCGGTTCTGAAGGTACACTCTGTATGGTGACCAAAGCGAAGATTAAGCTCACTCCTCTTCCGCCCAACAACAAACGACTGGTATGTATCCACTCAGAAACTATTGACGATAGCCTTAAAGCTAATTTGGTGGCGTTGAAATATGCGCCATCGGCCTGCGAACTAATGGACGATTACATTTTGCAAGCCACCAAACGCAACCCAATGTATCGCGAACTGCGATTCTTCGTAGAAGGTGATCCACAAGCCATTCTGGTGGTCGAA
>CEPH01016641.1_pt1 | contig 42634 bp, 31 predicted proteins | sample 530571 | NCBI WGS metagenome assembly CEPH01 (sample SAMEA2620413, study PRJEB7988) | marine metagenome | biome: marine biome (ENVO:00000447); feature: surface water layer (ENVO:00002042); material: "saline water (ENVO:00002010), including plankton (ENVO:xxxxxxxx)" | depth 5 m | reverse complement strand
AAGGTGATGTATTTACTGTTGTAACTTTATACCAACCATTACCTATTTTTGCATATAACGTATTGTTATTAGTTGAAAAATACAAACTACCATCATTTATACCAGATGGAGGTAATGCTAAATTGGATGCATTTGATATTATTGAGGCACTTCCGAAACCTTGTATACCTAAACCAGCTTCTATAACACTTGTATTTGATTGTGAGTCTTGTATCTTTAGATTACCACTGTCAGCACCCATAACAACTCTAGATCCACCTGCACCTAGAGTAACAGTATTTCCTGAAAACTGATGATAGTTAACTCGTTGAACCATGACATTATCTCGCTACACCAAATCTCGTTATCTTTAAATTTAATGTTCCTGCACTTGCTGGTGTTGCTCTAAGTCTAAGTGTTCTTGGTGGGCCTACATCTGAGTCAGCCGTAAACGACACAAGATTAGTTGATTGTATATCACCGAATTGTGTAAAGTCACAATCTGTTGCTGAAGTCATAGCAACAACAACTGTACAATAATGAAAGTCGGTTCCTTTTGTTGCCATGATGTTAAACACTACAGAACTTGTATCTACAGCTTGCACAGAGTCAACTGTTTGTATAGATGTGCCTGTCGCTGTTGTTGATATCTGCGAATACTTGTCTGCTAAATCTGCAAATATTCTCGCTTTACTTTTTGCCATTAGTTGCTCTTCCTTAGTCTTGTAGCTTGAATTTTAAGTTTAGTGCTAGTCGTTTGTGGTTGAACTTTTATTCTAACTAAATTGTCAGCTACATCTGTAGTTACTGTCATAATACTTCCGTTACTATTTAGTCTTCCAAATTCTGATATGAATGATGAACCTCTATCATGAATTACGTTAAATGTTCCGAACGATACACCATTTGGATTTGTTGCTTGTATGAGATATTGTGCAGAGATAAAATCTGCGGTAGGAAATTGATCTACAACTGTTGCTGACGTATCATCAAAAGATAATATCTCTTTTGTTTTTAGAACTGTTGTATTCGCATAATGAACTTCGTTTTGTGTAGATAGAATTGCTGGCTCTGGGCCATGTGAGTCAATAGTGATAACATCATTATTTGCAACAGGTTCTTGTAGTACAACTCTTTCACCATTTACGGCAGTCCAGTCAATACTTTCTTTTAACTTAATACCATTTAAATATACAGTAGTTTTATCTAATTCATATTCTAATCTTTTTCCAAATCTATCATTACCATTGAATATAGTCTGTCCTTTTATAGCATTAAATTCAAACGACTTATAAGGATATGGCCCTAATGATTCAATCATCACAACATCATTATTACCAGCACCATCTTGAAGAACAACTTCTGTTCCGTTTGTTGCTACAACATCTGTGTTTGCTCGTAATCTAACACCATTTAAATATACTTTAACACCACCACCTAGTGGATTATTTGCTGTATACGCCAGTGTTTGTCCAAGTGCGTCTGATCCAGAGAATGTAGTTTGTCCTCTAGTCGCTACATATGTAAAATGTTTAAATTCTTCAGAACCGTATTGTTCAATAGTTATGATGTTATTATTAGATGTACCATCTTGTAATGTTACTGTACTTGAGTCTGTTTCTACAAAGTCAACAGTAGGACGTAATTTAACACCATCTTTGTATACTGATATAGAACCAGGAGTGTAGCTTAAAAGCCCTTGACTGTCTGAAGAACCTTTAAATAATGTTTGTCCAGTATTAGATGTAAATTCGTATTGTTGTACAGCGAGAGAAGCACGAATAGAAACATTAGCAGTATGTCGTGAAGAACCTTGATAAACTGCATCACCTTTAAATGTGACTGGGCCAACAAAATTAAAGGCGGCAGTAGATGTAACTGTTTCATTGAAAGTTACAGCATTTTCAAATGTAGAGTTAGCTGAAAATGTTGTATTACCAGTAAAAGTTGAGTTATTGAAACTACCACTAGCCGAAGCAGGAGCAAAAGATAAACTACCACTTCCATCTGTTTTTAGAAAATGTCCAGCTGAGCCGTCAGTGTTTGGAAATGTAATATTACCATTGGCTATTTGAAAGCCACCACTACCTACTGTAAGATTATGAGGATTAGATCCTATTTCATATGTGTGAGTTGTATTGGCAGAAAATAATCGTCCGTCTCGGGTATTGAGAGCTAGTTCTCCTGCAGAAATGTCAGAAAGAGTAGGTATTTTACCTTTGACTGCACTCCGCTTTATACGTATTACGTTCGCCATATCTATGGTGCCTATTCATTAACCCTATGTAGGGTAGGTATATTTTTAGTAATCTATTATATAATAGATTTCAGCTTTTGTCAACTAATATTTATTAGTATGTTCCACCATCGATGATTGCATTGTCAATAGCACCAGTAGCCGCAGTGATTGCAAACGCTGAACCACCAGTACCTACTGTAAAGTTACCTTCTATTGTTCCTGTTCCTTTTGTTGACATGTTACCAGTTGTATCTGCGACTACAAATTTATCAGTGTCCATTGTTAGTCCACCATTAAGTGCAGTTGCGCCAGTAACAGAAAGTTGTCCAGTAGTAGCTATATTACCTGTTGTATCTGCTACTGTAAATGCTCCACCATCTGCTGTAATACCACCATTAAGTGTTGTTAATCCAGTGACAGAAAGTGTACCTGATGTGGCAATATTACCTGATGTATCTGCAACTGTAAACGCTCCGTCAACATCGATACCACCATCTAGACTTGCTAAAGCTGATACATCAAGAGTACCGGTTACACTACTGTTTCCTTTTGCAGTGAGAGATCCCATAATAACTGGAGCTTCATGAGTTCCAGGTGTGTATGTAACATTGTTTCCTAATATTGTGCTTTCAGTACCAGATATTCCTGAGAAGAATACAAATGGATCTCCAGAAAGACTATTATCTCTGATAAGTCCAGCAAATTTTGGGGTACCTGATTCTACATATTGGCCATAAAAACCAAAGTCTGAAGCATCTCCAGTATTATTATCTGCGACTTTTAGTAAGTTATCATCGATTGTTACAGTTGTTGAATTAACAGTGGTTGTAGTACCATTAACAGTTAAGTCTCCTGCAACTACAAGATCGTCACCAACTGTTGTAGTCGATGTTCCAGCACCTATGCTGATAGTATCGCCATTAACTGTTAGATTTCCAGTTGTAACAAGATTTCTTCCAACAGTAGCATCTCTTGTTACAGAAATATCACCATCTGAGTTTCCTAGTCCAATTGTTACAGCGGCATCTTCTTGTCCAGAATTAGAAATTGTAAAATCATTTCCTGCATCCGCAAGCGTTGCAACAAAATTTCCTGTTGTATCAGTACCAAGTGCAACTTTATTTGCACCTATTGTAGCAACACCAGAACTATCAATAGTGATATCACCAGATATTTTTGAGAAAGCATATGTAGGTATGACACTAGCGGCCATTTTTGAATTTGTGCCACCTGCACCATCATCTACAATAAATAAGTCGGCGTCTTCTAGGGCAGTAACCGCATTACTTTCTCCATCAATTTCTAGAGAGTTTAGATCAACTTTACCAGCGGTTGATATTGTATTAAGTTTACTATCTGGTATAGAACCTGCTAGTTTAGCCGCGGTAATTGATCCAGCTAACATAGCATTTGTAACACCTAGTGCTTTTACATTTAGTGTTCCACTAGCTATTTCTATAGAAGAATCGTCTACTTGAACTGCAAAGTCTAAAGTTCCGTCACCATCTTCATATGTTACAGAAATACCAGACTCAGAGTTTCCAGATATCATTGCTCCAGTAATATCTTGTATTCTTTCAGCATTTATTGTAACTGCGTTTTCTCCAGAACCTGCTACTGAAAAATCTGTAGCATTGAATGAAGCTATACCAGCATTACTATCACTTGCTAGTTCTGATGTTATAGTTGCAACTGTACCAGTGACACTTTTATTTAAACCTATACCAAAGTTAAGTTCTATATCAGTACCAGACGTAGCACTTATTGTTTCAGCAGTTCCAGCATCTTCATTTATCTTTATTCCAGTCATTGTTCCACCAGCTGAAGTGAAAGTAACTGTATCGTTTGCGTTTCTTGTAACTGTGATTGTAGATGAACCGTGAAGTTCTAGTGATCCTTCGTTTTCATCACCAGCTCCAGTTTCTCTAACCATGCTTATTTTAGCACCAGTTAAGTTTGCTCCAGATGGAGTTACTGCCGCTGAAGTTCCAGTTTTATTAAATGTGAAAACATCACCACCGATCTTTAGAATATCTGAGCCACTTCTAATGAAGAGATTACGAGATACCGTGTTAACGGCAACTTCACCATCTACTAGATCACTAGTAGTAGGTGCTGTGGCATCGGCTGTTCTTCTTTTAAGTTTTATGACTGAAGCCATTTTTAACTCCTCTTGCTTTTATTTTTTTTCGATTTTACTACTTTAGGTTTAAAAATCGTTAAAATTTGTTTTTGATCCTTGTGTTTATTTATAATTTCAGATTTTTTATTTAATTCAGGATTCTTTTTAATTTTTCCTAGAGAACGTCTATCAATTATTGATTTAGTTAGATTTTCTCTATTTTCTACTATTTTAGGATCACATTTAGATTTATAAAAGTTTTTTTCTAATCTTTCTTCTTGTATCTCTTTTTCTAGTGCTAGAAACCTCTCTTGCATACTATTCATTATATCTGAATTAATTTCAGGCATTTTTTCTGTATCTTCAACTAATTCATTGTATTTTCGTAGTAACTGATTATATTTAGCTACATCAAAATCATATATTTTTTTTATCTCTAAAAGTTCATGTGCTTGAGTTAAATAAACTGGCCTTTTTTTTAATGGTTCAGAATAATCTTCATTAGCTTTTTTTACTATTTTTTTAGGTGCATTATTTTCATAAAAAGATAATTTTTTTTGTAATAGTAAAAGTTTTTCTTCAACATCTGATATACGAAATAATCCACTATCTAATGCTCTCTGTTTTACTAACAAGTTTCTTTCTTTTTTCTTAACTTCTGCGCCTCTTTGTGCAATTGTTCGCTCAAGTTCAACCAAATATTTTTGTTTTTCTTTATGTTCTGATGCCCATTCTTTTTTTTCTTTTTCAATCAGTATCAGTTTAGCTCTTAATTCTACTATTTTTGATTGTGTTTCTAACCAATTCTGTTCACTGGCTTTATCTATCGCTTTTTCTTTTTCTACATAAGTATATTCATCATTCATCATAAAATCCTAGTATGTTGATCCGTCTAAATCTCCAAAAGATGGTGTCCCATTCGCGGCAACTTGAAATATTTCTCCAGTTGTTCCTGTTTCAAAACCAATTCTTTTATTAAATGTTCTTCCGATTAAAACTCCATTGTTTATATGATTACCCAGTCTAAGTTCTTTAATTGTTGCTACTTTTTCAATAACAACATTTGCAGACTTCACAGTACTATTTGCACCAGATACTGTTAAAGCTTTAGGAGATGTTGTATTTGCCATTGATATAGTATTAGCTTGTACTATTTTAGCTCCTACTGTAACAAAGTTATTTGCTGATGTAATGCCTTTTGTACCTATATATCTTGCGCCTGTTATATAAACAACTTTTGATCCATCTATCGATGAGGGTAAATTTGTTCCAATAAAATGTAATATACCAGCTTCATAATCAAAAAACCATTCATCATTATTACCAGAACCAGTGGGAAACAATTGTGTTCCAGTTGATGTAGCATCACTTACGCCACTTGTGTCTGAATAAACTTTTACAAGATACGTTGAACCAAATTGTGTAGGTATCCAATCTGTCTGGCCTGTTTTCCAAGTTCTATTTGCTGTTGAAGTGTTATCTTCTGTAGTTTCTATGGCAGTAGTGCCGCTATAAATCCTAACATGTGTAGTTGTAGATTCTGGTATTGTAGATGGTATTTCATGTGCTTGAGCCCATATAACATCTCCTCTCATTAGTAGAGGTGAATCTATGGCTTCATTAGGAGCTTTTTTCTGTGCATTAGTATCCGTTTTAGCCTTACCATAACCAAGCTTCTTCCATAAGTAATCTACTTTTTTTGAATCAGTTATTGCCATTAACTAGGTACTCCTATTGATAGTGCTGTTAGACTATCATCACTATTTAGAACTACTGAAATAAGTATCTGATTATTAAAAGAGTTTGATGAAGAGACTGTACCTAGTGTCATTGTAAATGTTTGGTTACTATAGTTTGTGCCGTCTACAATTTTATCTGAACCTGTTTCTGCAATACCATTACTTCCGTTACCACCACTACCTGTATTTGTTCCAGGAACACCAGAACCTGCATATTGTATTGATGCATCTCCCCAACCATTTATACCTGATGCAGAATCCATTGCAGTGTTAGGAACAGCAACAAAAAGTCCCGATACTTTACCTGTAAGTGTAATGCTAAAACGTGAAACTGTGGTTCTCTTAAATGCAAAAACGAAATGCTGTGCGCCTGATCTTCCTGTATTTAAATCTGGGCCTGCTGGTAAATAACCACTTGACAAATCAGTTGTAAGGTGCTTTAATGTGTCATATCGAACTATGGCTTCAGTAGTACCTGCTACTGTTTGTGCGCCAGTAAAAACATTATTTACATAGTAATCTGTAGAATTACTAAATGTTGGAGTGCCACCTGTCAGTCCATGTATACGTTTACCATCTGTATCGAAACCAGCACCAAGTGAATCTGATACTGGTATGTTTAACTCATCAAAAGTTTTACTTCCATTATAAGCTTGTATTATGGGTGCTGATAATATTGTGGCACTGCCAGTTCCGTTAGAATTTTTTGCACGAACTTGTAATTTTTCTGCACGTTTACCACCACCATTTACATTTACAGTTAAATTTGCAAGAGCATATGGCTCGGTAACGCCTATATCAACTAAAGGTACACCAGAAGATAACATTGTTGATGTGCCATCAATATCAGCATAAGTATATTGATTTGTTCCTAAAGCATCACCCGATGAACCTTCCATATTAGTTGAATTTTCAACCAGAACTGGTGATGTTGTGTCTTGATAAGTTTGGCCAGTAAAATTAGATACTTTTACATTTGCAAGTGTTAATGTTGCATCATTAGTATAATATGGTATACCTGAAATATAAGACAACGTACCTGCAGAAGCTTGAGTTAATGTTGTAGTTGATAAATCTATTGTTGGTGTATTTGTTCTATTATCTTTAATAAATCTTATAGTGTTTGTATTTCCACCTGTTGATTGTAATTGATAAGAATGTAGTCCAGTTGTATGGCCACTTTTAGATACTCTTGCTTTGAAACCAAAAAATAATTCTGGTGCATGTATTCTACTATTGACTGCTACAGAATTTCCTGAGGCATCAAAACCATTAAAGTCAGTATCTTCATCTATGATTAAGTTACCATAAGTACCTGCATCATCCGTATCACCATCTGTAATTACTCTAGCACCACTTGGACTTGCATCGATAAAAGCAGTAACACTTCCGCCGATAGCTTGATAAAATAATGAACCCATAGCCGCAGTTGCAACTGCACCAGATGTAATAACTCTTGTCACATTATCTCCAGCAGTTACTCCGGTAACACTGTTTGTTGTAAAACCAGAAGCAACTCTTGGATTCGTTCCTACTGATGATGTATTGAATGCTATTGTTTTTGTTCCTAAAGTATTTGGACTTGCAATTGATAAATCAAATATTTTAATTTGACTAGTAGATGTCAGAGGAAATATTGATGAGTCATATCCAGCGGTAACAGGCATTGTGAGTGTGACAGTATGTCTACCAGTTCCTGATGCATTTGTATAAGTATGTGCTAATCTTCCACCTTGAGGCCCACCACTTTCAGTTTTTCCCGTTATATTTTCAGCAGAACCACCTTCGCCCCAATCTATAGAAAATGTTGCAGTAATCGCAGTGTTTGGAACATTTGTTGTATTATTCTGCATATAGATGACTTCACCTGTATTTGCACTTGTTACAACATTTCCACCAGACAGTTCATCATGAATTGTGAAACTAGGTACAGGATCAGCTAAGAATATGGTTATATAATTTGAACGTGTGAATGAAGCAGTTGAACCTTTAGAACCTGAAATTGCATTATGATTTCTAGCAGTAACTACAACTGTATATGGAGAGCCAGCATTCGATGTATATGTATGACTTGGTGTTGTATCAGTTACGTCAGTATCAGTGGAGCCATCACCCCAATTGATATCAAATCTAGTTGCATTTCCTGTTACAGTTAGAGTTAAAGTGACAGTTGTGCCTGCACCACCTGCAGTTATATCTGAAACAAAAGTTACATCACGAACATACGTATTTTTAAAAATATTAAAAGAAGTTTCATTGATATTATCAAGAACACTAATTAAATTATCACTAGCTTGAAATCCTACCGAAGCGCCATCATTTAATGTATTGAAAGTATCACCTAATGTTGTACCATCTGCCGTTGTACTTATATTGGCTATTTCATCATCTACATATTTCTTTCTTGCGGCATCTGTATCTTCTGTCGGAGTTGCTAAACCTTTTACGCTCGTAGAAAATAAATTTGCATACTTTAATCCAGGAGAACCTAAATTAAAAATATTAGAACTTGTTGGTATGATACTAGTATTAACTGTAGCACCAAGATTTATGACATCACCACCATCACCAAGATTGATTGTGCTACCTCTGAGTATGATAGCGCCGTTGACAGTCAGATTATTTCTTATCGATATATTATTTGCATGAAGATGTGTATTACTCGCTTGTATGACACCTGACTTTATAGTCATACCTTGATTGAAAAAAGCTTTGGGTGTTTCAATTGTAAAAGATGTATTCGCTACTAGATTAGCCGCTTCAAAGTTAGAAGTATTTAATGTCTGCGTACTAAGAGTACCTATTGCGACATTTTGAATAACACCATCTATTAGTGTATCTTTTGTAATTGTAATTGTTTCGCCAGTGTCAGATAAGTTTAAATTACCTAACTTGATAGTCTGGCCAGATAGAAAGAGAGTTCTAAATCTTCTTCCTGGTGAACCTAAGTCATAAGCATTATTTGTATCAGGTATTAATGCACCTTCAACTGTATATTTTAATCCTGAGTATAACGAAGAATTTTGTCTTAAACGAATATTACCTGAACGTAATTCAAATAGTTGAGTGTTCGCATTATAAACAAGAATAGATTCGCCATTTGCAGTAGCAGTACCAGACGTAAACGTATTACCATTTACATCATTAAAATCTCTTAATCTTGTTTTAGTGGCCGCTTGGTTTTTTAGAGTAAGATTTTGTGTTGGTTTATCAAACTCAACATTTACATTACCTTTATTTGAACCTAGCGTAACATCAAAGTCCGCCATTTTTAACTACTCTCGTTGCTACGTGTTACTTGAGGCGTTACTGTGACTATCCCCTCTACTAATCTTGATCGTGTATTTGCACTATCTGTTACTTCAACATCATATAGATATCTACCTGCGGCCATATTTGCAGTCTGAACTCTTGAAAGTTTTAAAGTTATTTGTCCACTTGTTCTAGGTGATTCAAAAACAACTTGCATATTATGTGCAGTTGTTGAAGTATAATGCTTTCTTATTTGTGCATGTCCAACATAACTTGCTAGATTTACTTCAGTTCCATCTGTATCTCTGACTGTTATTGTTGTACTGAAATCTGCACCTTGATCAACGACTATGTTTGCTTTAGCACTCATATTAACACCCTTGTTTATGTACTATTTATAATATGAGTGCTATAAGTATTCTGCTCTATTCTCTTCTCTCCAAGCAAAATAACCATCTGGCTCAGTTATTTTTCTTTCTATTCTTATACCAAATTGAATTTGTATTTTTTCATTTACAAGTTCTGTAGCTTTCTCTGTAGCTTTTTCTTTACCATCAACTATATGTTCATCACCATAACCATCTGTAACCATATACGTATCTTCATCATCACCATCACTTAAAGACGTTTTATTAAATATCATACCACCTTTTTCATCAAAGTCTACAGGAATAGTATTAGTGGATTCTAGTACATCTCCAAAAAAATCTTTAGCTATTACTGATACAATCTCTTTAATTTCCTCTTCAGTCTTATCTTCGTATATATCTCCATCTTCTTCACTATCATTATGTGTCAATTTCCATGTATTTGTTACTGTATAGTCATTCCAAAATGTCACAGCATCAAGAGGTGCTGGTATCGTTCTATCACCAAACCATGATATAAAATTAGTAGTACCAACACTGTAATCCGCAGTTCCTTCTAGAACTACAGTTTGCATCTTTTTTTTTGTTTGTTCTACAAAAGAACTTGGTAGATTTTTATATGTATTAATTTCACTTTCTGTATAACCCTCATCTTTCATTAGTTTGTATACATCTTCTAGAGTTGGAAATCTTTTATCAAGTTCGGGCATGATGCCGTTATCAACTAATCTAAAAAGCCATAGAGCCTGAGGTATAGTGCTGTGTTCTTTATATTCATCTCCATATCTATCATATAATATATTCATACCTAGAGAATCACAATATTTTAACAATTGTCTAGTTAAGTTTTCTGCCTTTAATTGTGTTTCTTCTTTACCTTCATCACAACCCCAAAGCTTTATTACATTTTTAAAAAAATCATTATTAATATGCACTACGAAACTCCTCCATGATAACTTCCACCTGTTCTACTAGCTATACTTCTTCCATTTAATTGTATTGCTCTTCCGCCTCCAGCTCCGCCATAAGCGTCAGATCTACCACCAGAGGCACCCCAACCTCCACCTCCACCGGCGCAAGGCGCATTACTTCCACCGCCAGATGCACCTTGACTTCTTTGCCCACCACCAGTGCCTGAGCCGCCTCTACCACCACCAGAACCAATGCAAGTACCTCCTGAACCTCCCCATATTCTACCTCCTCCTCCGCCGCCACCGCCGGAAGAGTCTATAATTTCTCCTTTACCATCTCTTCTTACATCATGTCCACCACCAGCACCGCCAGCTCCACCTCCTCGTCCTGCGACATTATTTGAAGGCCCAGTTGAGGTACCACCTATATTAGAACCAGTACCTCCAGTTGCATTAATACCACCTCCGCCGGCTCTACCTGTTCGTGAACGGTTATTACTAGCTCTTCCTCCATATCCACCACCGGCGCCTCCACCTCCGCCACTTACTACTCTCTCACCGCTATCACCATATCCAGGATTGGAACCTGATGCACCACCACCTCCACCTCCTGCGGTAGCACCATTTCTATTGTACCACTGATTTATATTTTGATCTAGATATAATGCGGATGTTCCGCCCTGAGGATTACTACGCCCTCCTGCGCCGATGCCTCCACCATCTCCTCCACCTCCGCCGTGTCCTAATATCAAACCATCATTAGTAAATTTTATTTCTGAGGGCCAAGTTCCTGTTCTTGCACCAAAAGATCTATTTGTTGAATAGAATTTTGAACCTGATGCGATGGTTACTCGGACAGGATTAGTTCCGTCATAACCGGCGGCGTTAGCTTTAGATCTGAGATTTACATTTGCATTTGTACCACTGATAGTAATGTCTTTATAATCTTTAGCATCTCTAAAGTCACTCCATTTAATTGTAGTGCCAGCTGATCCATTCGGAATGGTATTAGGATCTACAACGTCACTTGCGATGATACTACCATTTCTATAGTACTCGCTAATACTTATAGAACCAGAACCTCCAAATTCTGATTGTATTTGTGAGAGTGAAATTGAACCTGAAGCTGGAAGTGCCATTTATCTACCTTTCAGTTCTTCTACCTCTTTTTTCAGTTCTTTTACAGCTTCAATGAGAACTGCACAAAGCTTACCATAATCTACAGACTTTGTTTGTATTTCATCATCTGAAGTATGAACTACTTGAGGTAATATTTCTTCTACTTCTTGTGCGATAACACCTATCTTAGCATCATCACTATCTTTCATATTATAATTAACACCACGCAAATTATCAACTTTATCTAATGCATTTTCTATCGTTGAAATATTTTCTTTTAATCTAGCATCTGAAAAAGCTGTGATATCACCGCCGGCTACTATAGCACTGGCTACATTTAAATTTCCTGCAAAGGAGGCATTTGCTCCAGAACCAGTTAGCATCGTTGAAGTTCCAGATCTTATTTGTATATTATTACCGCTATTTGCAATTACACCATATGTTGCAGTAGCATCTTGAAAGAACACTTCACCGCCGTCTGCATTTAGATTGATATCACCATTAACATCTAATGTTAAATTACCAGAACCAACATCAATTTCATTACCATCTAGTGTTATATTATCTACTGTCAAAGCACCCATAGAGAAAGATCCGGCGTTAGATATCTCTGTATTTGTTATGGAATTAGGTGCAATCTTTGCATTTGTTATAGCATCATTTGCAATTTTTGCAGTTGTCACGGCATTGTTAGGAATTTTTCCAGTTTCTACAGAATTAAGTGCAAGCTTGTTTGCTGTTATTTGTGCATCACCTATATCTGATGTTGCGGCTTGATTACCACCACTAGCAAAGGTTGTTGTAACAGATATATTTCCGGCACCATTAATTCCTGTAGCAGTTCCAGTTACCACACCAGATAGTGTTAATTGTCTAGCTGTTTCCCATTGTGTTGCAAGATCTGCTATACCATTCAATCTAGCATTACCATCTGAAGAACCAGTTCTGTAAAGCATTACATGGCCATCACTTGAATGTATTTTGTTTATGGTTGCATTTGCTGTTGCTGTAAAATTAGTAGATGATAAAACTCCTGTGAATGGCCTATACTTTAAGTCAGCATCTTCCTTTATATCTTGTACTCCAGTAGTTGTAGTACTATCAACAAATGTTATGAATTTATCGGCATTTGTTGAGTTATCTGATACTGTTTTTACTTTTACATCAATATTTCCAGTTCCATCAAAAGATGCACCACCTATGGTTCTTCCTGTTGCAAGTTTTGTAGCAGTAGCGGCATTGCCTGATGTATTTTGATTTCCTGAAGTATTCACTCCTGGTAAATTTATATTTGATGTTCCGTTAAAACTTACGCCACCAATTGTTCTTGCATTTTGAAGTGCTGTTGCTGTAGCGGCATTACCTGATATATCTGCGGCTATAGATGATACTGTCATGTTGTTGATAGTTGCACCACTAAAATCAACTGTTCCACTGAAAGAACTTGCACCTGTTGATGTAATGTTTCCCGTAACATCTCCTGATACATTTCCTGTGACATTACCAGTTATGTTACCTTCTATGTTTGCAACAAGAGTACCAGCACTTCCTGTTATGACTGAAGAAGTATCAGTCGCTTCTGGAATCATAACAAACTTCTCTGTGCTTTCATCAAAACCCATAAAAGCTTTCTTAGCTGATCCGTCATTATATTTCATTATAATGCCACGATCAAGATTATCATCTGATGAATCTTCACCTAGTTCAAAGATAGGATCTTTTATTGATACTGTTGTTGAATTGACTGTTGTAGTTGTACCAGCTACTGTAAGGTTTCCATTTATAACAGTATTTCTTGTCACTGTCAAGTCTCTAGAAACAGTTACGTCTTGTGGTAATCCAACTGTTACTGTTCCTCCTGCTCTTCCGACATCTACTTCATCGGCTGTACCTTGCACTAGAAGTACAGCACCTGTTGTAGCATTTTTAAGTGTTACTGCACCAGCTCCGCTTACATCAAAATCTCCACTATCAAAAGATGCAACACCCTTTACTGTACTACTTGCTGGCGAAACTGTTAAGTCATGTGTTTTACCATCACCTGTACTAATTCTTACGTTGTTATTTGCACTTGTATAACCAACGCTTGAAATACCAGCTACAGCTACTTGAGAAGCCGCTGTCACTCTTCCTTGAGCATTTACTGTTATGATTGGTACTTGTGTTGCAGAACCATATGCTTGTGCAGAAAGTCCTGATATTGTGGACATCTCAGTTGTACCAATAGAACCCGCACCTACTGTTGCAGGAAATGTAGAACCATCTGCGGTTGTAATTGTAAAAGTTTTTCCATTAGTTCCAGAACCAACTGCAAAACCTGTAACACCGGCAACTGTAGCTGTAGATGCGGCCGTTATTTGTCCTTTGTTATTGAATGTAATTACTGGTACTGCTGATGCTGAACCTACACTAGCGCCTGTAACAACGCTTGTAAGTTTTGAAGAAGCTATGGCATTTGTAGCTATAGATGCTTGATTTAGTACACCATTCGTATCAAACAGAACAGTGCCACCATCTCTTGTTATAGCTCCATCAAAATCTACATCTCCAGCCATATTTGTTGCACCGGATACATTTAATGCTCCAGCTGTTACTGTTCCTGTTACACCTGCATCTCCACCAACAGTTAAATCGTCTGTAAGTGTGAAATCATCTGCGACATTTATATCATTAAAATATCCTACATCCCACCTTGCACTTGAACTACCTAAATCTCTTGTACCAGAAGGAATAAAATTTGAGTCTACAACACCATTGATTGTAACCGTATCTGATGCATCACTACCTAAGTCTACATTTCCATCTGCTTTTAATAATCCTCCAGCACCTGCTGTTATATTTGTAAATGATCCTGCTGGAGCTGATACAGTTTGTCCACTTGCTTGATTCAAATTACCATTTAGTGTTATGTCACCGTGTATTGTAAACGAGTTTCCTGGGCCCTCACCAGAAGCACCTAATGTTACATTGTTAGCAACTAAATTTGTTGCGTAAACAGTACTCCATCTAGAACCAGTTGCACCTAAGTTTACAGTGCCTGTAGGTAATACATTTGAATCTATTGATGCAGTTATTGTTAATGTATCTGATGAATTATCTCCGAGATCCGTATTATTTGATACTGCTAAATTTGTAAAATTAGAAGTGCCAGCTATGGTACCATTTATTGTAATCGCATCACCTGTAGCATCTCCTAACGTAACATCTCCTTTTAGTGTTGTGTTACCATCTACATTTAATGTGCTATTAAAATCAACTGCGGTATTAGCTGTAAGAGATGTAACAGTTAATGCGTTTAATGTAGAATTACCATCTACATTTAATGTACTATCAAAATCTACAGCTCCAGTTGCACCTAAAGTTGATACTGTAGTTGCGGCAAGTCCAGTTGTACCAGAAGCTGTTATGTTTGTTGCATTTATTGTGCTTACTGTAGTAGTGCCTGTTACACCTAATGTTCCAGTTATTGTTGCATTTTCATCAATGTCTAGAGTATCTATATGTGCAGTGCCATCAACAAATAAATTATTCCATTCTCTTGTTGTTGAACCTAAACTTCCAGCGGCATTTGTTTTTGGTATTAGTGAAGTAGAGACACCTTGTCCGCTTCCAACTGCAACCGAAAGTTCATCTATATTTGCAACACCATCTAAATGTAAATCTTTCCATTGCTTTGTTGATGATCCTAAATCTCTTGCATCGTCTGTAGATGGTATCAAATCTGAGTCAAATTGGCCAGTGACTGTTACTGTATCTGTTGTTGCGTTTCCTAAATCTATATTACCTTGTGCTATAAAATTCTGTACAGTTAAATCACCAGTTACTCCTAGAGTTCCGCCTATAGTTGCATCATTAACTACTGCTAAAGTGTTGATTGTAGCAGTTCCAGCCATGTGCATATTTCTATACATGAAACTTGCATTACCAAGATCATGAGTATTATGTGCCGCTGGTACCAAATGACTATCGACACCTTCTGATGCAGTATCACTTACCTGAAGTTTATCTGTAATAACTATTCCATCAAAATATCCATCTTTGAACTGTGCGCCTGAAGAACCTAAATCAACAGCACCACCAGAAGGCAATATTGTTCCTGATGATGTAAGTCCTACACTTGTAATTCTACCAGTATGACTAACATTACCATCTGCACCAAAAGTATGAACATTATTATTTGCTACTGTCTGTATTTTAAAGTTACTATCACCATCTGCACTCACAAGTTGCATTAATAAATCAGAATCACCGGCTGTAGCTTCACCATCTCCATAAAGTCTTATTACATCTTGTCCATTTGTTCCTGCTGAAAATCTTAGATCTGGTGTATTGAGTTCTTGTGCGAAATTAGTATTTGCTGATGAAAGAATTAAATGTGCCGCATTTGAAGATAAATCACCTATATTTCTAAGAGATAGGGTTGTAGCTGTAATTAAATCACTTGCACTTCTTCTTAAAAAATCACCAGAATTACCACCAGTTATACGAATACGAGAAATATCGCCCATGATAATTCTATCATCACCAGTTGTAGTAAAGTTTATATTACCTGTAAATTCTGTATTTGCATTTATTGTAAAAGTTCTAGCTTCAATTGTCGTATTAGAGTGAAGAGTTATGGCACTTTCATTTGTAGTATTACCACCTCGTATAGCACTTGATCTTAAATCATTTGCACTAAATGTACCTTTTATGTGGCCATCACCTTTTGTAGTACCGCCTCTAGCCGCACCAGTTTTTGTAACTGTAACTACATTATTACTTACAACTGTAGAAATCAAATTTGTATTTAATCTCCAGGTATTAAAGCTATCTACTAGTTCCGTATTTGCTATGGTTACAGTCATGTCTAACCTTCTTTATTAATCAGTTGTTGTACAAGATCTTTTAGATTAGCAATTTCTTCTCTCATCTCTTGTATCTCTTTATCTTTCTGTTTTGCTTGTTCTCTTCTTCTTCTATATAATTCTAAACTATTCATATCAGTTTCAAGTATTGCATTATTATTACTATCTCTTCTAAGAGTTTCTTCATTCTCTACTTTGTATAGTTCTCCATTTCCACTATTTCCATAACTTAGTCCCATATTATACCTGCAATGCTATTGATCTTAAATCTTTTACAAATGGAACACTTGAGTTTGATGTTGCAGTTAACACAATTTTAAATGCAAATGTTTTATACGTTTTATGCACAATACCACTTGATGTTCTATATGATACAATATTACTATCAGCAGTATTTAGTCTAGCTTGATTATCGTTGTTAGTTCCTAAGAAATTCTGTCCATCCGTATTTGCACTCAATGTATATTCAAATTCTTTAAAATCATTTGTATCTAATGGATCAGAAACAATATTTACATTCGTAACTTGATTTAATAATGTATAATCTTTATCTGCAATCGCTTCTCCATCTGAAGAAGATAATAATTGTGCGTAAACTTTTATATCTGTGCCAGATGGTTTATATGCTGTTAAGTATACTCTCAAATCTTCAGCATCTTGTCCATCTGCAAGTTCAACTGGCTTAGAAAAATATCGTGTTGTCGCACTTCCAACTTCTTTTGTTTCTTCGTCTGTAGCATCATTATTAATGACATTTTCTAAAATATAAGAATTAGCTCTTGATAAATCTACTACGGGTGACATTTTAGAATCGCTAGTATTAAGTAGTCCTTTTACAACAAGAGTTTTCTTAGAGCCATTAACAGCCGATAAAGCGGACTCGTTAAGTTTACTAAACACGGCTTTGGTATTATCACTGAATGGATTTTCAACCTCTAAATCTAAATCAGAAAATTGAGTATTGATAACGCCACCAGAAGTTGCAGTTCTTACACTGAATGTTGTAGATGTGTTTGCTAAATTTAATACTGGTATTTTAGGTACCATCACATTATTAATAATATTTTCCGCTGTAAGAACTCTAGCTGATGCACCACTTACTTGTCCTCTAATATATCCGTTTGCTGAACCAGTATATGTAGAATTTTTGATTGTCAGTTTTCCATTTAGAGTGTCAATAAAGTCTAAAAATCCTGTATTAGTATTTGCGGTAAAAGCAGTTGTATTTCCACTCCAACCAGAATTTAAATTTCCAGCTATGTAAACATTGTTTGTATTCGCACTTGATGTCGTTGGAAATATTCCTTTTGCATCAAGCTTAACTGTGACTTGGCCAGCAACACTACTATTAACTATCTGACGAATAGTACCATTTGCAAAATTAGCACCAGAAGTAGCTTGAGTTCTAATAACATCACCAACTGTTATTGTCTGATTATTTGAAAATGTTAATACAGATTCTCCTCTAATTTTTTCATCTGGATTAAATGTTCCTACTAAATTATCAAAAGTAAAAAATTCATGATCAGGATTCTCAATAAAAACTGTACCTTGTGTAGTAGAAAAGTTTGCTCTATGTAGTTGAAACTTCAAATCTTCAGACTGAATAGGTGTATATGTTTTATCGTTTGCGGAACTGAGTAGAACACCAGCACCTGGTTGTTTATCAATCAACTCACCAGTATCAATATCTTTTTCACCCAATTTTGCTACCCATACAGCGTATTCATCTGAATTACCTGCAGGTATAACTGTGATACAATAGTCTCTATAGTTTTTTAGAAATACTGGTGAGTCAAATGTAAATGTTGTTGCTGTTGTAGCAGATGAAGTACTTGCAGTGATAGAGGTTGGAAATAATGTTTTCGATGCATATGGAAGAATATTCGGTGTCGGATGGCCATTATCGACTTCACGTATTTGTACAGTGATTGGTAAAGAATTTGCTTTTCTAAAGAAGTACAAATCAACTTTTGTGATAAAAACTCCAGCAGACTTTTCTTCATTCACTGAAAATGTTTGTGATATAGGATCTGGATTTACTGTGCGTGTACTCAATACAACTCTTGAAGTTTGAGTTCTTGTTTCAGTAACATCTTCTGTTCTTACTTGAGGTGTTACAAGATTCATAGAAGCTCCTCTTTGAGTAATTGTAAGAGGTATACTTGTGTAATCAGCAAAAGAAGAAGTAGTAACTAAGTCACTTGCTATCTGATTATTAGCAACGTCCATTAATTTTAATCTTCTAGTACCTATTCTAAACTTTAAATTATTTGTGTCAGGTATTCTGAATACACCATGAACAGAACCAGCTGAGTCTGTTATTAACGCACTACCTTCAGCGGCGGTATTTGCATGTGCAGAGTTTGTTGGTGTAGTAAAGCCTGATACTTGCTCTTCATCAAAATATGGATAAACTCTTGTGCTTGGTTTCATACCATGTGATGAGAATTTTAAAAGTCTTGAACGCATAAACTCACGAACAGCTACTTGTTGCACATAGTTACCAATATTAAAAGTTTGATTAGCAGGACTGATAGATGTTTGAATACCTTGTTTTATTTGTTCTTGTTGTAAAGTACCAACAGTAGATATCGTTCCTCTACCAGTATTGTTATCAATATTACTCTCTGTTGTTACATTTGTAATACGTGCATTATCAGTATTAATCCAACCACCCCAATCAGTACCAGTGAATCCAGTCGCGGCCGCTAATTGTTCAAAAGCTTCGAACATACCTGAGAAATCCATTTGAATGTCTGGCAATGCAGTAATATCAGGCGTATTATCCATAGGTGGATCTAATGTCATTTCACCTTGCCAATTGAATGTTAATTCTTGAACTGGATTTCTAGCTTTACTCGCTTTGTCTTGATTTATAAAAGAAGAATGTGTATATGAAAGAGTTAATAGATTTCCAGTTTGTGTTACGTTTGAAGATGTAAAAGTTTTGTCCTTTTCTAGAAGAATATCTCTTCTCTTAAAATAAGGACGTAGTAAGTTTTTATTTCTATCAATCGATGCTCTATAGCCTTGCTTAGTTGTATCTGATAAATTATGTCCATCAAAATTTTCTACAAAGAAACCATTCTTAAATCTATCAAAACCAGAACTATTGAATAGTTGTTTATTCTTTACACTTGCTTCAAGAGCATTTAAAGAAGAATAATATTCAGCATTCTTCAATCTTTGTTCAATACCTCTCAAGTCTTTCATTGTATATCTTCTATTATTCTCTAGTGTAAGCTTTACACCATACGATTGCTTACCATTGTCTCTTGCAACTTTTGAAGATAAAGATGGATACACTGGTATATCTAAAACACCAAGTGTCATAGCGTTTGCTTTTTCTTCGGGAACTTTAGGAGTTGGTGCAGGTATACCTTTTATATTTTCTAGTTTACCTTCTTCAGTAATCACAATTCTATCTTTTCTTGGTAAGTAATGCTGTACATCTGCTTGAAAGTTTTGTCCAGGCGATAACATATAAGAGCCGTCTGCATCAATTACAAATGTAGTGGATGCGGTAGGATTAGTTCTAGTTCCTGCTATTGTACCAGTTGTTGTTGGATTACATGTATTTGATTTAGTGGGCCTAAAATCTACTGCATCACGCAATTCTAAAACTTTACCTGTTGTGGGTGATGTGAATTTTGGTATCTCATAAGTTCTGATTGTTGTTGGAGTGTCTGCACTATCATTAACTGGATATGAATCTACAGATAAGAAACCTATACCTTGTGAAGTATCTCTTTCAAAAAATGAAAACTTGACAAGTAAAGCTTTGTTTGTTATATTCAAAGAACTTGTAGACTTCTTAACAAGTTTCGATGTATCATACATATCATCTTTTTGTCCATCGTCAAGAATAAAATGATTTGTTACATTTGTATCACTTGTAGTTACTGATGTGGTGTCAGAACCGAGATACACTGCTTCTAATTTAAACGCATCTGATACGCCCAAAGGCCATGGCCCATTATTTGTTGTTGAATGTGTTTGAGTGTTTATAGTAATAAATTGGCCTTTTCTAACTGTTTTTGCAGTTTGAATAGCATTTGAACGTAGAACATTAAAATATACTGAAGCGGAAAAACTACTTGCAACATTTGCTTGTTGTAAATTGATAGTATGTTGAGTTGATGTAGATGAGAAGTTACCATTTGAAAAAGTATCGTAAACATAACCTGTAGGAAATACTTGTTTATGTGAAACTTCATCACTAGTTCCCAGTCCAGTTCTTGTTGCTGATATAGTATTAGCGACTCTTATACTTGTATCACTAACAATCTGGGTTATTCTATGATCTTCAGTACCAGAACTACCTGTGAATGGATTGGTACTATCAGTTAATCTAATTATATCTCCTACCTGATAATGCTGAGAGAAAGTTGATGATCCTCCAGTAATTGTATTACCAGACATAGCAACTATATGTCCTGATTTAGCGGCAGATACTGTGGCCGATTTACCTACAACAATTATTTGTCTCTCTTGATCTTGAGTTAGAGTTCCAGTTTCATTCATCGTTTCAACACCGCCAGCATGTGCAGAATTAGCCGCCACTGTTGCATTTAGATTTAAACCAGATCCAGGTGAGAATGTAACTGTTTTCTCTGTTCTAAAAACGAATTGAGTGTCAACATTATTTGAAGAGTCTTTTAAAGTTTTTGTTCCAAGAAATGCGAAAGGTAAAACTAAAACATTATTACTAGGTTCTTGTATTCTAGCATTACCATTTGATTCTAAAACTATATCTGCTATAGAATTTGTTCCTGAGTTTGATTCAAATATAGAGCGTACATCCGCAAAGTTTTTATCAGCATTCATCTTTATATCAAATAAATAAAGTTTGAATTGCCCTAATGCTGTTCCTGGTGTACCAGAATGATATTGAAAACCTCTTACTTTCGCTGTTCCTATTTCACTGCCAGATGCACCTGCTACACCAAAATTTAATTTAGAAATAACTTGTGCCGCTGTATCTCTTAATGATACTTCTCGTAATCCTTGAAAGTCCCAAGTTCCCGCAAGCTCTCTTACAATGACATAATTACCAAAACTTTGAGAAATAACTCTAGCATCTTTTGTTGTAAAATCTGTAGCTTTATCAACTTCAACTGGTGTTGGATTTATAAGATGAACTTTTTGGCCGTTTACATATCCAATACCTTTATCAACCTCTGCTATAAGTTTATTTGCATCACCACCTTGATCTGTATTATATCTTCCTAAATTATCATCCGACTTCAAATGTTCTCTTATACGTATTGTAAAAGGTTCAGTTGCGTAGTTACCATGAGTATCATGAAATTTTTGTGCGATATGTTTTCCTATATCAGAATACATAGTATCTTTTACATTCTTTATTATAATACCATCTTTTAGTTCTGCTACTGTAAAAAATGTCTCAGTATTTGCTACACCAACAACTCTTGATTTTAATGTAGGAGTAAGTTTTAACCTATCTGCTCCTGGTGCGGCAAAGTTTGTAGAACCTGATGCATTTTCAGTTAATGAACTATCTAAATTTGAGTTTACTAATGTTTCAACAGTTTGAAAACCAATCTTCTTAGTAGGTGTTGTGCTATACTTATCAACAATATGACTTTGTGCGGAAACTTTTATAAAGTGGCCTTTATGAAAAATAACACCATCTGATACTGTTGCTCTTGTTCCTAAGCCAGTAGAATCTGATACTAATGTGTTGGCCGCTACAATAAAATTATCATTAGAGCGATTTCTTATAACTAATACTTCATTATCAGCAAAAGCTTTTGTTGTATTATCTGTACCAGAATTTGTATACTTAACAAACACTGTCATAGTATTAGGTGTTGATGCTTCAGTTCCTTCTGATGCATCAATCAATTGTGCAGTCATTCCTGAAGTTGTACCAGTAATTGTTGCGTTTGCTATAGCACCGCTTGAAAAGAAATCAGTAAGTAAAACAACTCTATTGTTCGCATCTTTATCTCTAAGCTTTACAAAATCTACGTCTTCTACTCTTAGAGCCGCACCTGTTACTATTGTTCCATCAACTAATATTTCGTTACCAAATCTCTCTACTTGATTTTGTAATATTGTTTGTAGCTGAGTTAATTCTCTAGCTTGAACAGCAAAACCAGGACGAAACAGAACTCTATGAAAGTTTTTACTCTCGTCAAAATCATCAAAATATGGGCTTTGATTTAAATTAGTTTCGATTGCCATTTAACTTACCTTTAAAAATCTAGAATAACTTTTATATCTTCTGTTTGATCTACCGCTCTTGTAACTTTTTGAAAGTTCTCAACATGAATAAACTCACCTGAATATGTATTTGCTTCTGGCCCAGCTATTGAAGAAACTGATGCTACTTTTGTTGGACTACCTTTTTTCAAAAGAATATCATTCTTTGTAAAAGGTATTTCACTTCCATATCCGTCAACATTATTTACATATATGTTAAAGAATGATACATCATTTATGCTCTCATCATCTTTAATAAAAACAATTGTTCCATTTGCACCATTTGATGCTTGTGCTACAGATTGACTTGCTCTCGCAGTTGAATTTAATTCAGTAACATAACCAACCGTACCAGCTTCTGCTTTTGCTCTCATTCTCTCAGTAGTAATTTCATCATTAACAGAAAACTGGCTCTGTGGTATATTATTTATGACTTGTTGATACGATATACTCATTCTAGTTGTTAATCTTAATGTGTCAGCACTATTTGATGTATTTGCAATTGCTTCTGTCATAATTACATTATTAGAATTAACTTTTAGAATAGGATCTTTTAAAATACTAACTGTTCTAAATTCTGTATTTGCTGGAATATATCCTTTTCCGTTGACTGAAACACCTTGACTACCTTTAAACTGGGCATTCAAACAAACTTTATTTCCACCTAATTCTCTTACTGCATCTTTACCATGTCCACCTACAGGAGAAATAATTACGTTAGCAGTAGCTCCAGTTCCATGTGTTGTGTTAGATGATATTAATGCATTAGCTTTCGTATATTTTGAACCTACTGATATAACATTAACATTAGATATATTTCCATTTGTATTTACAAGAGAATAAGCTAAAGCTCCATTACCATCACCTATTATATTTACAGTAGGTGATATTAATATTGTTGATGTTGTATCTGGTATCACTGTAAAATTTGTATTTGTTGTAAGAGTTCTTGAAGAACCATCATAGTTTACAATTCTTCTTAGTTGTCCTAGTCCTGTTCCAGACTGAATATAAACAGAATCTCCATTATAAAAATTATCTATTGTTGATGCACTACCAGCCGCTAGTTGTAAACTATCTTGAGTAGAACCTATAACGGCTGTACTATTCAACATACTATAACCTGAGCCAATATCGTTTGTTTCAATTATCTGTATTGCTCCATTTACTGCCGCATTTTGAACAGCAACTTGATTATTTTGTTCTGTAGATCCATCACTATTAGATAATGATTGAACTGGCATATGCGCCGCAGTGAGAAACTTATTTGCACTACCTAAACTAATTGTGTACATATACTTCCAAGTATATCCATCTGAAGTAGTAAATGGTGTTGTAGATAAACTAGCAGGCTTAACTGTAGATTGTCCACCTTTATTATTGTATAGACATTTGTATACATTATTCTGATCTGTAAGAACATAAAAGTTTTGATCAAATAATTGAATATTTGTATGCTTGTACATAGGATATATGGTACCCGTAACCCAGTCATTTCTAGGTATGACATGACTTACATCGCCCGTTGTAATTTTCTTAGCGGCAATTGCATCTTTCCATAAATCGTAATGCTTATTCTTTACAGTTTCTTGAGCCAAAGTAGCTGTAGGTTCATTTGGCCAATCTGAACTTTTTCCCAATACAGCATAAAGTACTGTAGAGTTTTTAGTGCTTCTACCATCTTGTCGATTTAAAGACTCAATGAAAGCCTTAGCTCCCATTATATTCATTTCTTTACTAGCATAAGAAGACATTATGTTACCGTTCCCGAAAAGTAATGTGCGTTAGCACTCGTAATATTTCCATGTGTCCAATTTGAATGTAAATTAGCACTTGTATCGCTACTCACTATATTTAGTCGTGCCCTATAGAAAACATCTGAAACAGGCCCAATTATTATAGGAGCATTATTTGAAAATTCAGAGAGAAAAGATGTAGACGTACCAGTAATTGTATTCGCATTATTATTAATTGCTATTGTTCCTGATGCAACTTTTCTTGTTCTAACTGATGCTGTTGATACAGACTGGCTCATTGCATTTGTTGAAGTTTTGAATTTTCCAAAAAACTTTTGGCCAGCTGGATGAACTAATCTTAAAGCTATATCTCTGTATCTTTCTAAAGCTACAGATGCTTCTATTTCATAAGAAAATTCTTGATAAAAATTACTGTCTTGTAGAAAGCCTCTAGCTGAAGAAACATGGCTTCTTGTAGTTGCATATACTCCTTCAGCATTTGCAACATTTTTTATTCCAATTTTTCCTGTGGCTTGAATGGCATTGGCTCTTTCTGATGAAGCAAAAGTTACAGTTTCACCATCTCTATATGAAAATCCAGAATCTATAACTCTTGCTGAGTTTATACTTCCATTTGCACCTATATCTGATGTTACAACTGCGTTTCTTCCTAATATACCTTCATCTTCTACTTTTACTATTTTTAGTGTTCCTGTTCCTGAAAGAGTGCTTTGACTTGCATCTGTAAAGTGCTTTGAATTTGTTATCGTATCATTAGCCCAATTTTTATTTCCTGGTTCTCTTTGTAGTTCGTCTTGCCAGACTCTGACTCTATGTTCATATGTGGTATTTGCGTGTTGAATTGTATCAAACACTTGCATAATATTTCCTTTTGCGCCAGTAGAAGTTTGTTCTATTCTGTCATTAGTATCAAGAGATGTTATAGATCCAACACCTGTTCCTAGATTAACATTATCTGTTTGTAGTGTTAGATAAGCTTCTCCTATACCAAGAGAAGAAACATTTCTATGCTCAACTCTTACTCTAGGTGCTGTTCCAAAATTAGTTCCGCCAATTCTATTATCAAGTCTTGCTATTGTACCAACTGGCTCGTTAAGAAATAAAAGTGAATCACTTAATTTAGTATAAATATTTTCAGAACTTGTATTCGCTGTATCGGAAACAACATTTGCTACAATTGCTGAAGAATTTACTCTTCTTATACCTTCACCTTCTTGAAATCTATTCAACGGGCCTGCATCGAATTGAGATGAAACATTTGCTGTATTATTCGCACTAACAATAACAGTGGTAACTTTTCTGTCAGGTGTACTATCTCCATCATGATCATATGTTTCAGTTCCACTCACAGATATTCTAAGTTTTACAACTCCAAAAGTGCCTGATTTTACTCCTACAAGCTCGTCACCTAATTCAATATTTCCACCACCATCGGTATTAGCTATAGCTAATATTTGTCTTCCTACAGTATTCGCTAAGAAGCCAGACGCTGGAACTGTTCCTACAGTTGTTCCATTAGAAAAAGTTTTATTAACTTTTTCTCCAACTTGAAAATTTTTATATCCGTCAATTGAAAGAACTACACTTGTTCCATTGTAGGATCTTTTTATGAGATTTACTGTTGCGTTTGCTGATGATGTAACACCATATAAACTATCACCAACTACAACTCCTGGATTTGAAGTATTTGCTAAAACAAGCACTGCTCTATCATTTGTTTTAAAATTCTGGCCCGCTGTTAAATTTTCAGTAGATTCTCTAAAGCCAAACTCTGGACTACCTAGAAGAGTATTCGCATGTGTGTCCATAATTCCAAAAGACGAATCTCTATAAGCAACTCTAGGTGCTAATTCACCAGCTATCGTATTTGATGAAAATTTATTTACATTCAATGAAAGAGCAAAAGTATCTGTTAAAGAACCTGGTTGTATTTTGAAACTAGCAGGTGAGTCGCCGTCACCTCCAATTAATTCAACAGTTGTACCTGCATCACTTTCAGTTGATACATATCCTGAACCACCATCAATTAGATTAAAATTGACTTTTGCTTGTAAATCTAAAGTATTTGTAACAACCGCTTTTGCTTTTTCTCCACTTGTTGTCGAGAATAATTCAACAACATCTCCTATACGATATTCGCCACCCTTAGATATCATCTGTACATTATTAATACCACATTCAACTATTGGTGTATATCCATCATCAACATCTTTTATCTTAATTGTTTCTAAATGAGTAAAAGATCCTTTAATGTTTGATAATAATATTTGATTAATATCTCTTCTTTTAGAAATTAATTTTCTTACATCTTCTACAAGTGCTTCAGCTTGACTATCTGTTCCTATGATTGTTTTGCCTATTAGTGTATATGCTCTAGGATCATGATGGGTAACAAGATATCTATCGATTCTGAAATCACCATCTGATATTTTTAACATCTGATTAGCAGGAAAATTAATTTCTACATCTTCATTATATAATATTTTAAATAAAAGTTTATATGACTCAATTGTGCCTTTAGTTTGATAAAAATCTTTTATACGTTTTGCAAGTAATCTTTTATCTGCTAAGGCTTCACTAGGAATTTCAGCCATAAGTTCTGAACGAAAATATTTTATAAACTGATCTAATGTTGTATCAATGTCTTTGTAACTCTGTATATTTCTTTGTGCATCTTGTTGTTTACCAGATGTTTCTAAGTATTCATAATATGCTTTTACAAAAGATAGAAACTTTTCTCCCTCTTCTTGATAGAAGGCTGGAAACTGTCTTTGAACTAATGATGATAGTTTCTCAGTTACGGCCATTAATCACTTACCTCTGATACTGTTGTGATTACCGCATCAGCGGAAGACACGATTATAATCTGTTCTCTGAGAGGAACAATATCTTTATTTACTGGATCAGCGTTTATTTTTATTTCTATACCATCAAAAGCAGTAACAGTAAAACTATTAATATTTAATTCACCAGTATCATAATTAATTGTTCCTAAATTTGAATTTATAAAAACTTTTTCTTTATCTGAATTAAATCTAAAAACTCTAAGATTGCCTAAACCATCATCATCTATAAATGCAGTAAAATTATTTAAAGTAAATGAAGTTGATATGATAGAGTTCTTTGCGATAGGATTTAAAAACTTTAGATTTACAAGCGTTGCAGTATTTGTATTTGGCACAAATCTTTTTTGCATTTTAAAAGAAGCTTCGTTATTTAAAACTGACTCATCTGTATTATCTAAAGCCCTTACAAATCTAGAGTATCGTAATCTTTTACCAAACTGTTCTAAATTCGTTGACGAATAATTTGATATACCTGTTCTAATTAAAGTAGATATAGCTGATGTTGTTATATTTGTTTTCAATTTATCATAGTATGTTGTAATTGTAGGTATAACATAAAGATATTCTGGATTAATAATTACTGGATCAATCCCAAGCATTGTTCTATCATTAATAGAATTTTTTATTTCTTCTTTTAATGTATTTGTAGGAATCAATTCACCTTGTGGTTTGATTGCAATGTAAACTTTTCCATGCACAGCTGGAGTGGCCTCTTCACCACCAAACGCTACAACTGATGAAAGGTTTGTATTTTCATTTAATATAATTCTCTCAAAGTCTTTTGCAACCACTGCACGATTTTGTATTTTAAAGTTTCTTGGTGCATTAAACTTTATACTGTCAATACTCTCAAGTTCTACTCCACCTCTTGCTACTGAATTTACTGTGAGACTAGCACTTGTGTAACTAGGAGTAATTGATATACTATCAATAGAGAAAGTATTTGCGCCGTTAGTCTGTATTCCATGACATACCCTATATTCTACCTGAACAATATTACCATCTACAACGGGTTTACCCAGAGAACCACTACCAAATAATATCTCATATTGTTTATCATGTGTTTCTTGTAGATAGTATACTGCGGATTTACTATTCACTTCTCTTATATTTGTTGCTCTTGAATAAACTGTATTTGCACTTGATGAAGAAGATTCTTTCACAGTAACTTTTATACTAGTAGTGTCTACATTTTCATTTGGTAAAATATATTTTACAGGTGATGCACTACTTACATTAAACTCATGATTAACTGGTGTACCTTCTGTGATCGTGATTGGTTTCGTAAAAGTATTAGATATATTTCGAATAATATTTGATTCTGGTGTTACAAAAGTAAATGTTCTATTATTAATACTTGAAGTGAATGTTGTGTTTTTTGGAAGTTCAAACTCAGAAATGTTCGATGCGATTCCAGTAAATGTTATAGATACATTTGCACTAGCACCTCTAGCAGAACGTGTGAGATATCCTAATTCTTTTGCTCTTGACACTACGCTATCACGTTGTTGTGCAGTATCTAAAAACATCTCGTTGGCCAACATGTTAGTATAAAAAGCATTGTAATGTGTATTGTATGCTAATACATCTAGCAAAGTTGACATATTACTACCTTCAAAATCATAATCATTAAACTGTGTCTGAGATTGAAGATACGTTTTTAAGTTTGTTTTTATGTCAGCGAAATCTACTTCGGTGACTCTGAGGTATGTATTAGCCGACATGTTATCTTACTCTTTCTAATATGACATCTAGAACTACTGCTTCAGAATCATTCACAACCTCAAAAGCTATTGTCAAAGATATAGCATTTAAATCCAATCTATCTTCAACTAATATATCTATAATACTTGCTCTAGGCTCGTAGTTTTCTATTACGTTTATAACTGCTTGTTTTATTTGTTCTTGTAGATGAGAAGTAAAAGGTTCAAATAAGAAACCCCTTATATTACAACCAATGTTAGAAGAAAATGGCCTTTCAAAGTAATCAGTTAATATCAAGTTCTTTACAGATTGTTTTACCGCATCTCTGTTTATCTTCTTATTTAAAGATTTAGTAATAGGATTTGTTACAAATAATGTATCGAAATCGCTATAGATAACTTGACTAGGATCGGGCATTCTTCTTCTCTTGTATTTCTTTTCTTCTTGCGGTACAAATTTTAGAAATTTCAGCTAAAGACTTTCTTGCTCTTGTACCAGCAGACATGTTATTCTTTTCAAATTTTTCACTCTCTCTTATATACGTTTCAAAAAGATTTAACAAAATATCATGATAATTCACTTGACTCTTCCTTTATATAATGATAAAATACTATTGTCTATTTATAACTATTATTCACCATTTACAAATACATTTGTTGAACCAGTTTCAGCTTTGCTGGGTAGAAACTTATCGTGGCCCTTTGTAGCATCATTCTTTCGATGAACTGGTTTTGCGTTAATAAAAACATTCGATGAACCAACTAACGCTTCATCACCACACACGGTTTTATCTCCTACAACAATCGCTCTCTGGGCATTCACAAATACATTACCATTTGTCTTGACATAAGGTGTCTGATGTGCCGGCAATGGTGTTAATGGATCTAAGTGTTTAACATTTTTATCTAAATTGTTTCTTACAACTCCTGGCATTATGTCACCTGTCCACCTACACCAGAAGATGTAGCTATACTAGTATCAACAGCGTTTGGTGCTTCTGTTGTTCCATCATCACAAGCTACAGCCCTTCTAACTGTTCTAAGTCCAAAGTTCTTAGCTGTATTATTAATAGGATAACTTCTAACGCTTAACGTATTTCCTTGATTACCACCAAGAACTTCTATTGTAGCATCTGTTTTATTGCCAGTAGCAAATCCTACATGTCCTAATCCAGAGTTTCTACCTTTCCTAAAGAATACTACTATATCACCTTGTTTGATATTGTCAATAGATATTTCTTTTCCGTAGCCAGAGTACGCTTGAGATGATGCTGTTTTTATATACTTATTACCTGAACGCTTGAGTACTGCACCTACAAATGTAGCACACCAAGCTGTTTGATCAGCGTATTGAGAACCATTATAGCCAATCTCATCCCAAAGAAATTTAATCTTAGGATTATTACCAGTTTCTTTCCAACCACCTTCAGCAAGTAATGCATTTGCTATATCATATGGATTTCTATGAGGATTATCGGCCGCACCACAAGTCGCTGGCGATTTCTCTTCATACTCTACATCTTGTGGATTTTTACCATCAGTCTGTTCAACTTGTTCTGGATTTGTAGGTACACCAGGAGGTACTTCTTCTGGTTTTACTTTCTGAATATTTGTTTCAAATAAAGTAGCAGTATCAATTAATGTGCTTGGTTCTAACAGTCCAGCAGTACTATTTAAATCCATTCTCTTAGATTTCATATCAATATTACCTAAAGCTGTAACATTGAAGTTTTTCGAAACTCTAAAGTTTACATCACCATCTATAATAAAATCCATATTACCTGTGACATGTAACTTATCGTTACCAGTTACAGTTCTGAATCCATTCTTTTGTTGTATGACTACATCACCACTTGGCTGTATCTCTACAAAAGTGCCAGACTTATGAAACACGTTGATTCGTTCTGCACTTGGCGTATCATCTATTTCAATAACATGGCCACTTTCAGTTTCAGTTACATGGTTCTTGGGATATTCGGCCGCATAAGACGCTTTAGGTGCTCCAATATTAGTATCAGCATTAACAGTAATAGTGTTAGTGCCTCTCGCAAGTTTATTGACATCACTATCATCAACATATAAAGGATATTTACCATTTGGATCATTAAAACCTTTCGAAGTGTCTGCTGAAAACTTTGGTGCTCCAGCAATTGTTCCCATTATATAGGGTTCTTGTGCCTCTTGCCCGTCTGCGAAGAATCCAATAACCCACGATCCCTCAAGTATGCCCGTCGGCGATGTTCCCTTTCCACTGACTGCCGCGGAAGTGACACTTTGTAACGGGATTGCCCATGGTAGACTTTCAGTAGGTATTTCGTTCTTATCATCGGTGTGCCAACCATAACACCTGACACGCAACCTTCCGAGTTGTACAGGGTCATTACGATCTTCGACAACCCCGAAAAACCATACAAAATCATTTTTTCCTAGGAAGTTTTGCATCAACTTCTACCCAACCTTCTTCTCTTGAATAACTCATTTTAGCAACTTTTCTTTTCTCTGTTACTTTATTACCAAAAGTATTTTTTCCTGGTTTAAATATATCAATCTCAATGTATCCATCAAGAGATTCTTTTCCTACCGAATCATGAGGATCGTCTGTATGTTTTGGTTCTTTTATTTCTTGTAAAAATTTTTCTTCTTCTGCCATTATAGCCTCCTATAAATCTGATGCTAAGTCAAACATTAAGTCTCCTGACTCTATCAGATTTCTTACATATATTGGATAAACTTTCGCCCCTTTGCTTTTCTTTGATTCGTAAATAATCTTTGCACGTACTTTGAATAGACGGGCTGATGAGTTGTTTGATGCACCCACTCTGGGATCATACACAATTGTTTCTGGATCACCTGTTTTTCTTCTATACTCTACTTTTAAATGATCCATAGCATCTTTCATATTTTGTACATATTTCTTTCCGAACTTAGCTCTTTTATAACCCTTTGTACTTAACTTCACAACTTCAATCGTGGGATCATTACCAGTTGCCGCTTTTCTTAAAAAGTCAGTAAGTTTTTCTATGAATGCCGTATTCTTACTTCGCATGAGTTTTTCTAATTTCTCAGCGGCCTCTTGATGCACAAATGCATTTGCTTGTCGTACCACATCTTGTATCTTTTTTGCTTGTGGTGACTTGATTAAATCTCTGCTTGTAAATGCATAGGTAATGTCTACTTCTTTTAATTTTTCTTCATACTTTTTTCGTGCAGGTGATACATCGACACCAAGCAATTCAAACAAACTAATTTGTCTATCGAATGGTACACCAGACATTTGTCCTATCTGATCACCACCAGTCACTTTGAGAGACATTTGCATGTTGACAACTTTACCATCAATCTTTACTTTGATATCAGCTTTTGTACCTTTCTGATCAGTAAGTCCGTCAGCATCGACAACAATTTTATTTTCTTTATTGTTTCGATATAATATGCTTGCGTATCGTAAAAGCCTTTTATAGTTATTACAGTATTTTGCAACAGACGTAAACTGCCACTCAATCAATGGCCAGTTCTTTCGATTTGATATAAACTCCCATTCTCTTGCTCGTATGCCAACACTCAGAGTTATTGTATCAGAAACCTTTACAGTAGTCTTCGCAGACATGTCGCCTCTTTCTAACTCAGTCTTTCGAGTCGAGAGAACTTTACCTAACATTTTCTCTATCGAAACTTTAGAAACAACAGCCGTGGGATCAAAAAACTTGGCCGCTACACCACACGCCAGTATTGCTTCAGCTAAGTCTCCTTTATTTGGAATCTTTACCGATTCTTCCTCCGCAATAAACTCCGAGAAAGACTTCCGATTTTTTTGGTGGCCGGAAAAATTTTTTTCCATAGTATTATCTTCCTAAATCAAATTTCTTTCGAATCGCACTTTGAGCCTGTGGAGAAAGTGGAGCATTTTCTAAAGCCCATCGTAGAACTTGTGTTAAAATGCCTCTATCTTTTTCATACTCTTTGCCTTGTTTCTTAATTGTAACATAAGCAAAATCTTTTACAAGTGGTGGTTTGTCTGTGTATAATTCGCCATTCTTATCCACGTAGAAAGAAGTTTTATCTCTATTGTTTAAAATAACGTGTACTTGTCCATCTACGTGTTTTCTACCAATACCCGTTCTGTTTCCGAATGCCATAGATTTAATTCTCTGAAGCATATTCATAGCGGCCTTCTGATGAGACTGAAAAAGAATTTTATCTGGCACAACTCTGTCTCTTTCTTTATTTGCTTTTGCCGCTGTTTTATAATCTGTAAGAACCCATACTAAATGAATATTCTTTGCATCATAGCCAGCATCGATTAATTTTGGTGCAACATCGCTTATATCATTACTATCTTTCATTGTGATATCAAAGAGTATATTGGGTAGTCTATCTTTCTTAGCACCATTTAAAAGCATGTCAAGTGTTTTATCTTTAATACCTTTCTCTCTTACCATAACATGAAGTTTAAACACATCTTCAGGATTACGTAAATTTAGTCCGGAAATTTTTTTGTTTCCTTTTATTTTCGCAAGCTTGATAAGAGCCTTCTTCCACTCATCAACATCTCGTATCTTAAATTTCTCGCCTTGCATAAAATTCTTAATCGCAAAACCTTTACCTGAACCAGCACCACCAGCCATAAAAACAACTTGGCCATAATTTTTACCTCCGGAAAATAAAATTAATTTTTCTTCCAATTGTCTGTACTTATTTAAAGTTATGAACTCAAAAAGTGATAATATCATCTGACTTGCCCACCTCCCGTAGACGTATTTGCTCTTCGCTTAGTGCCCGTATCTTTAACGCACTCAACAACAGTCATGTACGATGTCTTCGTGATCTGATGTCGTGCATTGGTAATTAAATACTTGCCGCTTGTATATTTATCTTCTTTCTTTCCGTCTTCATATGACGTTGCATTATTAAAAGTGGCCCGAATCGAATCACCTACATTTATATCAGAATTGCCATATATTGTCAAGCGTAAAATATTATTTGTAATCTGTTTGAAAAACGAATCACGAAAAGGATCTTTCAATACATCTCGACTCGATATAGGTGATTCGCTATTAAAAAACGAATCAGTATCATGTCCGCGGCGTGAAGTCTTGAGATGTATGATGGCATTCTTATCTGCACCGCCCTGTACTTTTAATTCGTTTAAGGAATTAAATGATTCGTTTTCATAATGGAACTCAGTCGTTGTAACATTCTTTCTGAGAGGATCTAGTTCAATAGTAGTAGAGGCATAAAGGCCTTCTGTCATATTCTCAGTAATGTTAACATCTTTCACACGCTCCATGTTTGTTATGTTAAAGTAATTGTTCTCTACTTGTGTTGATGGATAGTAAATATAGTCTTCGTACTTAGGTGATTCGTTTACTAACTTACCTAGACTGCTGAAGTAAAAGCCATCGAATCGTTCATAGAAATAATAACGTGAGGCTAAGTCATCATCAACTGCTTGACGAATCAAATAACGAATCGCTTGTACTGGATTCATATTTGGTATAACACATTGATGAAGGCCCGTAGTTGAGTCAGAACGAATCACTCCATAGTTTTCTTTATTTACTTGTCGCTGATTCGATCCTAGAAATTTGTATATGTTCTTAACACTTGCTGTGTTTATATACTCATCATGTATAATCTGTACAATCTCTGTAATCTTTTTGCCGGCTGGATATCCAAACGCTTTCGATATCTTCTTGTCTATGCTCGTAAAGTATTCTACACTAAAGCCTTCTATAACGTACTGCTCATTGCCCTCATTGTTCCTAGCTCTCTTTACAATACTATTCACAAGAAAGGCCAATTTAATGGTGTTAAGATTAGGATCAGAAGTTTTGAAGCTCAGATATAATATCTCACCACCTGTGACACTATCTGGCTGAGCATTGATAAAGCCTGCGGAATCGTTCATCGCTATCTCTATCTTCATGAAAGGTTGGAATATGCTTTGATATACATTGATCTCCTCTGCTAACATCTGAAGACTGAACACTTCGCCATCTCTGTTAACATAGTCAATATTGCCTAGTACAAAGTCTCCTGGGAATCGATAGCTCCCTTGTTTTGCTCCATCTATTGCGTAGTCAACCATTATCGTAACACCGAACTAATCTCTTTTACTAACTGATTCGCATACCGATTGTCAAGTAGTTTTATTCTTCGCTTCTTGTCGTTCTCTGCCTCTTCGTATTCGTACTGTGTTTCTGCTCTACGGCTTGCTGGTGCTAGACTATTATATGTTTTTAAATCAATCCTTATCTCCTCTCTCGCAAGCTTAGTACCATTAAAAAGTATATTTTCCTCGGCAAGTATTTTATAATAGTGTTTTACAGTACTTGTGGCATTCGTGACTGAACCATACTTAGAGATGATATATTGTGTGAAATCTCTACCAAACAGAGGCCAATCATAGTACGGATCGATAATATCATTGTAGTGTAGCACTATCCAAGAGAGGTTTGCATCGCCATAATACTTCTCTGCTATCGTATCGGGCCTATCCCCTTCTTGTACTTCATAATCGTAATACACACTGACTGTTGACTTTAGTTTGGGCACGACACGAAATCTTCTCAGAATGTTTGTGAGTTCTGTTCTTTTGCCCTCGTCTTTTAAATCATGCTGTATTGTGGGAAAGAAAGAGAAATAATTGCTCATGATGGAACTCCTCCACTAGAAGCAGATGGGGGTACTTGTGATCCTCCTCTGCTTGTTATGGCATCTGTTATGATACTAGAAGAAGAACCTGGAGTGAGTTGATTATTTTCGTATGCTTGAAATCCATCTTTAGTGTATATCTGTACTTCTTGAAAGGACATTGCAATAGTGATAGATACTGGTGCTCCTGTATTCTCGAAAAAAATCGGAACATTCTCCCCGTTATACTGTATTTGTAGCTGTGTCAGTACGCTTCTGCCAATCTCGTATAAGTTAGATGCGATTGATGGTGCGAATGAGAGTTTGAACTCTTCTGGGTATTCGAATGCAAGGCCAGCTGAACCATTCTGACTTCCTATTGCGTTGCGTGGTAGCATATGATATCTAAGTGTGTTGATAATGTTCTTGAGTATATCGCTTTCGTTCTGATTTCTTGCAATAAACTTATATTCGAATGAGTGTGTGCGAAAGTCTACACCACGAAATATAACTGCCATGTGTGGGTTGATTGCAAGTCCTGCTTGTAATAATTGCCCAGTTACGACTGAACTTACTCCACCAGCACCGATAATGACAGCACCAAGAGGTGTTTTACCTGCAACACCAGAAGCAACTGCGGCAACTCCACCAGCGGCAAGTAATTCTCCTGCACTCTGCGAATCTGCGTTTATGCTTTTTACTTTGTCGTATATCTGTCCTATGGCGTCTGACAGTCCGTTCTTGACTGTTGATCCACCTACTCTTCCAGCTGACATCCCACCCAGAATACCAAGGCCTTGATTCTCGTACTGTGCGTTATACGCTACTTGAAGATTTCCTGGGATAGGTAGCACTATAGTTGCCATTGCTACGTCTTCGCCTTTTTGATCACGAATTGTCTGATTACGTCTTTTCATTGCCGTAATCATGATGTAATGCTCGTCATCTAAGTCTTGTGGGAATACTAAACCAGGCTTTGATCCTGATGCACCACTATAGAGATTTGCAAGAGATCCTTTTGGCGCTCGATTTGTGACTTTACGTAGAAACTGTTCTCTTGCTGATACTCGGACATTACTGCCATCAAACTGTATACTGTTTTTCAGTGTTTTACCAGCGACATCTGATATTGATTTGAAACCAGCGTTGAGATTGATGTTTCCGTTACCTATTGTGATGGGCATTATACATATCCTTATGGCTTATAGAGGTAAGTTTTCACCCAAGTTTCCGAAGAAATACAAAGGTGATCCTACAAACATTATTTATCGTTCTCTGTGGGAACGAAACTGCATGGTTTACTTTGATCAGAATCCCAACGTACTGAAGTGGGCATCTGAAGAATTGATAATACCATATAAATCTCCGTTAGACAATCGTTATCATCGTTACTATCCCGACTTTCTCATACAAGTTCTCAACAAGCATAATCAAAAAGAAACAATTGTAATTGAAGTCAAACCTTATAAAGAGACTCTAGAGCCTGTACCACAGAAAAACTTAACTAAGAAGTATTTATATGAGGTGAAGACATGGAGCATAAATAAGAGTAAATGGGAAGCAACAATAGAGTATTGTAAAGACAGAAAATGGAAGTTTATGATACTCACAGAAAAAGAATTATTTAAAAATGGCCACAGTTTTTGATGACTTATTATTGAAAGGTGTTCGTAAAGGTGAACTGCCAGCACGAACACAACAGTCAAGAGAATGGTTTCGTAATCAAGCACGTACATCAAGTGTAAGAGGCGACAGAGGCGCATCACAAATTGTACGTGATAAAACTCGTATGGCGAACAGGCCTTCTATCGGACGTATGTATTTCTTTAACTATGATCCAAAATACAAAGCTACACTTCCGTACTACGATAGATTCCCACTCATATTCAAAGTTGGCCAGTATCGAGGTGGTTTTGAAGGCATTAATATGCATTATCTTCCATATCGCTTACGTGCTAGACTGATGGACGCTCTATACGAAACATCGAACAACAAACGATACGATGAGACAACAAGATTAAGAATAACGTATGATTTATTAAAGGCCGCTACTAAATATAAAGAGTTTAAACCAACTTATAAAAAGTATCTGAACCAACATGTTCGTTCACGTTTTGTAGAGATTGGTGCTACAGAATGGGACATTGCTTTGTTTCTGCCTGTAGAGAGATTTGAAAAAGCAAGTAAGACAGCAGTTTGGAGAGACAGTCGAAATGCCATTTAACGTAAATAGTTTTACATCTGAACTTACAAAATCTGGTGTAGCACATTCATCACATTTTGAAGCACAAATCACAGGCCCAGGCGATAGTTCGGTAGAAGAAAGTATCATGTTACGTTGTGATACAATCGACATACCAGGAAGAACAATAGCAACTGCTGAGAATCGTATATATGGCCCATTGAGAAAGATACCCTATGGTGCAATATACACAGACGTTGCAATGACAATATTGATGAGCGAAGATTTTAGAGAACGGCAGTATTTTGAGAGTTGGCATGATAAAATTGTGAACACAGGAACTTTTGGCTCTGGTGCATCTGGCACACATAATCCAGCTTATTATAGCGATTATATAGGAACAGTCACAATACGTCAGTTTGGTAATGGTGGTGATTTAATGAGTGTTCATACGCTACAAGAAGCTTACCCGATCAGTATTGGCCCAGTGCAAATGTCTTGGGGTAGTGCAGAGCTTGTAAAACAGACTTTGAGCTTTGCATATAAAGATTATAAAGTAGTATATAACAGAAGTGATCAACCAGGACTTGGTGCATCTTTTGGATTCTCTTTTGGTAGAGATGGATTAGCACTATCAGGTGCATTACCAGGAATAGGAAACGTGTCGCTTGGTTCGACAGGATTAACAGGTGCTTTACAAACACCATTTGGATTGATAAGAAGTTTAATATAATAAGGAGTTATTATGGCTTTACCAGTACTCGCATCTCCCGAGTTCATGACGGAGATTCCATCAACAAAACAAAAAATTAAATTCAGGCCATTTCTCGTAAAAGAAGAGAAGATACTGTACATGGCTCTTGAAGGTAATGATGAAAAAGAAATACAGAATGCTATTGTTACAATATTATCTAATTGCATAATAGATGAAGATGTTGATGTATTGAGATTGACTACATTTGATATTGAGTTTTTGTTTCTACAACTAAGAGGTAAATCAGTAGGAGAAAAAGTAGAACTTCTCATGTCGCACAGTGGAGGTAAGTGTGAACATAAAACACAAGTAGAAATAAATCTAGATGATATAAAGATAGTTGGTGAAATATCAGATGGTAAAATTATGCTTGATGATTCTATTGGTGTAAAGATGAGATATCCGTATATACATGATGTTGAAAAGTTATCTGGTGATGATACAATGTCTCTATTTAATTCTTTAGCAACATTGATAGAGTTTGTCTATGATAAAGAGAATGTATATAATGATTTTTCTCACGATGAAATGGTAACATGGTTAGAACAATTAAGTCAGAGTCAATTTAAAGTTCTTACAGACTTTTTATCAAATATGCCAAAGTTATCACATGAGGTGAAATGGAAATGTTCTAAATGTGAAGAAACTGATAGTATGGTACTGGAGGGCTTGCAAAGTTTTTTTACCTAGGGTTGGTACACAATTCGCTAAGTAATTACTATCAACTCAACTTCGCACTTATGCATCATCATAAATACTCTTTGACTGAATTGGAGAATATGATACCATTTGAACGTGATATATACGTTGCACTATTAAAGAATCATTTAGAGGAAGAAGAAGAAAGAAGGAAACAACAATGACAGCAAAAAAGTTAGAACCAGAATCTAAGTATGCAGATATGGATACAAATTCAGATGGTGTTGTGTCTGATGCAGAAATTGATAATTGGCAACAAACTGAAGAAGTGAAGAGATTAAACAGAAAGCAAATGCATCAAAGAAACATGGCATGGACTGCTTTAGTGTCTATGTTGTTATTCACAGTGATAATGTTTACACCATTTGTACCAGATGAAAGAATTAAATTACTCACAGACATATCAAATCTCTTCTACTTAGCACAAGCAGGTATTGTTGGTGCTTTCATGGGATTTGCCGCTTTTGATAAATCAGGAATGAAAAAGTAATGGCTCTACCAGAACTGCAAAAATCTAATGCACAGCAAGCAAGAGAGACTAAGGCCGCTGAAAAGAATGCCGAAGCAAATATAACAAATATGAGTATTTTGCAAGAAGTTAGATTGTTTACCAAAACCACTGCCGATACAATCACAAGAATGTTTGCACTACAAGCTAAACAGTTTGAGATTGCTAGATTAAACGAAGGTAAACAAATAGAGAAAGATAGAGAAGCTAGTAGAAAAAAGAAAGTAGAACCATCAAAAGATTTCAAAAAACAATTTGAAGAGAACTATGGATTTCCATTTTTAGGAGTAGGGAATATGTTAGCTGGTATAGCCGCACTCGCTGGAGCGGCTGTAGGACTGCGTGGATGGGAGGCTGGAGCTATAAAAAGTTTGTCTAGAATATCTCGCATAGGGCCAACAATCACAAAAGGTATGACATCTTTGAGAACTGGCGTACTAAAAGTTTTTGGTTTGACACCTGCTGGTAAACTTATTAGAGATCCTACGACAGGTAGATTTCTGAAAGCCCCACCTCTGGGCCAACAGATATCAAAAGGTATGACAAATTTCAGAACAAGCATACTTAAAATGTTTGGACTTGGTGCTGATGGTAGACTATTACCTAGACAGACACCTCAAGGATTTCAAAGAGCAAGTGTATTCACTAGAATGACTAAAGGTTTGATTGATGGTGTAACTAAAATATTTCAACCAATCAAAGCCGCAGGACAAATAGTGGGAAAGTCTTTGGGCGGTGCTTTTGGTGGTATTCTAAGAACAATAGGTAGTCTAGGTGGTTTTGCAAAACTATTTGGAACAATACTAAAGCCAATAGGTATTGTTTTCTCACTCTTTGATGGTGTAAAAACTTTTATGAATACAGAAGGTAGTTTGTTCGATAAGATAAACGCTGGCATCGCCGCAGTTCTTGGTGACTTTATAGGAGCTCCTTTAGACTTATTGAAGAGTGGACTTTCTTGGGTTGCAAAGACATTGTTAGGTGAAGATAACTTTATTTCTAAATTTTTAGACAGTTTTAAAATAGAGAAAGTACTGAAAGATATTATAGCAACTCCTGGTAAAATATTATCAAGTGCATTTACATATATTACTAGAATTTTTAATCCAGAAGATGGTAAAACTAGAGGTGATGTTATCATGGAACCTATCAACTTCATCTTAGAAAAAGTAGGTGCATTCTTTGATAATATAAAGAACTTTTTCAAAGATAAAATAGTGAAGATAGGCCAACTACTAGGTTTTGATTTACGTTCAGAAGAAGAAATTCAATTAGAAAAACTTCAGAATAAACAAAAAAAATTACAATATGATAGAGAGAAGTTGTTAGAAGAGCAAGCAAAAACAAATGCAGAATTACAAGAAAGACAAGTAAAATTAAGAGAAGCACAAGAAGAGCTAAAGATTTTGCAGGGAATGGAAGCAACTGGTAAATTGTCAAGTAAAGAGCGTGGCCAAAAGAGAATGCTTGAAATGGACATTGCAAGAATTACTAAAAGAAATGCAGTTGTTGATGCCGAGTTGACTGCTGAGTTAAAAGAAAATGAGAAAAAATTGTTAGAGAACTCTCAAGGTTTAGAGTCTGTAACAGAAGAGTTGGAAAAACTTAACAAAGTATTAGAAGGTGCAACAGGACAAACTCCATCAGGTAATGGTGCCGCTGATGTATTAGCTTTTCAGAATGCGGCCAGACAGAGTGTATTAAGTGCAACTGCACCACCAGTATTTCAGACAAATGATAACTCAGTATCATCCACACAAATAGAAAACAAATACACTGGAGGTGATAGAATATTGCCTGTAAGTGGTTACGGATTATATACTCAAGCAATATAAAAAAAGGGCGCCCGAAGACGCCCTAGTGTAGTCAGAAAGAAAAAACCAGATTAATCTTCTTCTGCTAACTTTTCAAAGAAAGACAAGTTTTCATCATCATCTGAAGATTCAATCTTTGGTGCTGATGCTTCTTTTTGCACAGGCATTTCAACTACATTTTCTTCAGCACTCATTACTGAAGGTGCAGTTGCAGTAGCACCAGCTAAACCTAACACCATGTCAAGCTTTGCTTGTAACTCGGAGTAAGTTTTAAAATGCTTTCTATCAAGAAACTCTTGAAGAGAAAACATAGAGTCATAAACTGTTTCCAGTTTAGAATCATCACCATCAAGTAATGGTGACACCTCTGCAAATTCAGATTTATCGTAGTTACGATAACCTTCAACATTACGAATTTTTAATTTCAAATCTGCGCCTTCCCAGAAGTCAAATGGGTTAGTAGCAGTTTCATCTTCAAATTCAGGATTCATCTTCTCATTGAGTTTGTCGAATATTTTCTTTCCAAACTTGTAGAGTCGAACTGTCCCTTCGTTTTCTGGATTTGCAGGATCTTTTACTACATAGATATTCGCTATGTAAGAAAGTCTTCTTTTTTGTTTACGTGCTTGCTCTTTACCAGCTTCCGTTCCATTGTTCCATAATGTAGAGTTATATTCACTCACTGGATCTTTCTCATTGAAAGTTGTTAGTGAATTTTCGATATACCATTTACCAGCTGGCCCTTGAAACCCATGTGAAAACACACGAACCCAAGGTAAGTCTTCACCTTTTGGTTCTGGTAAAAATCGAATAACTGCATAGCCATTTCCAGCTTTATCAACAGATGGAGTCCAGAAACGAGTGTCTTCAGAACTTCCCTCTGATGGTGCATTTATTTTTGCTGTTTCGGTGACTAACTTGCTCAAAGAAC
>CEPH01086752.1_pt1 | contig 44410 bp, 43 predicted proteins | sample 530571 | NCBI WGS metagenome assembly CEPH01 (sample SAMEA2620413, study PRJEB7988) | marine metagenome | biome: marine biome (ENVO:00000447); feature: surface water layer (ENVO:00002042); material: "saline water (ENVO:00002010), including plankton (ENVO:xxxxxxxx)" | depth 5 m | reverse complement strand
TTGTTCAAAGTTAATAAATGTTTGGCATTGAGCACACTACTCACCCGCTGATGACCTGATGCCACACGATTAATATTCAGCTTATAGCTTGATCATATTTCTGCTAAATACTCATGCACAAACTTGATGGCCATTGCCCCTTCTCCCACTGCGGAAGCCACGCGGTTCATGGCTCCTGCCCTCACATCGCCAGCGGCAAAAACTCCGGGAGTACTAGTTTCCAGCAAAAAGGGTTCTCGCTTTTTCTTCCATACTTTTTTGAACTCATCTTCCTTTTGGGCATCGCGTCCTGTAAGAATAAACCCTCTTTCGTTTTTAAATATGTGTTCGCCCGTCCAACTGGTATAAGGTCTGGCACCAATAAAAATGAGCAATGCACCGGCCGGCTTTTGCCGGGTAACTTGTGTTTCCAGGTTTTTGAGAGTGACACACTCCAAATGCGTCTTTCCATGAGCTGCCTCTACCACCGATCTCGGCAAAAGACTGATATTTTCTGTTTGCCCTATCTGATCGATAAGGTATTGACTCATGCTGCTGGAAAGATCGGGCTTGCGAATGACAATATACACGTGGCTGGCAAAATTGGAGAGATACATGGCGGCCTGCCCGGCCGAGTTGCCCCCGCCCACTATATACACATCCTTGTTGCGGCAGGCGTGTGCTTCGGTGGTTGCGGCTCCATAATAAATACCGGCTCCGGTGTAGTTGTCTATGCCCGTTGCATTAAGCTTTCGGTATTGAACGCCTGTTGTAATAATCACGGCTTTGGTATGAATCTGCTCTCCATTCTCCAGAATCACTTTCTTGTATTGATCTTGCGTTTCTACCCCCACCACACTTTGTGGTGAAAGAAATTCAATCCCAAAGCGCCTGGCCTGCGTAATGGCTCGCTGTGTTAAGTCGGCACCGGAAAGCCCTTTCGGAAAACCAAGGTAATTTTCTATTCGGGAACTGGTACCTGCCTGTCCGCCAGGGGCATGCTTTTCAATAAGCAGGGTTTTTAATCCTTCTGAACCACCATATACCGCTGCGGCCATACCAGCCGGACCTGCACCTACAATGGTTACATCGTACATTTTTTCTGCAGCCCTAGACCTAAGCCCTATTTTTTCACCTAGTTCTACAGCAGAGGGGTTGACGAGGCAACTACCGTCTTCAAAAAACACGACAGGTAGTTGTTGGTCGCTTATAGACGCCAGCTCCATTAACTCCTTCGCTTCCGGCTCATTAAGCACATCAAGCCACTGAAAGGGAATAAGGTTTCCGCCCAGAAAGTCTTTTACCGCATGCGATTTGGGCGAATACTGATAACCCACCACACGTATTCCTTTAAACACCGGAATATGGTTTATCTGCCATTCATCGAGCAAATCGTTCAGAGTCGGGTATAGTTTTTCTTCCGGAGGATCCCAGGGCTTGTTTAGGTAGTAATCGAGCTGAACATCATTAATGGCCTTTATAGCTGCCTCAATATCGGAGTAGGCTGTTAGCAGCACTCTTTTGGCCGATGGATAGAGCTTTTTGGCTTGCTCCAAAAAATCTACTCCACTCATTTCGGGCATCCGCTGATCAGAAAGAAATAAAGCTACGTCTTCTCCCTTTTGCTTGAGTTCGCGCAAGGCCTCTAAAGCTTCTTTAGCAGAGGTAGTACTGAGTATTCTGTAGTCGGCCCGGTATTGCTTTCGTATGTCTCTTCGAATAGCTGCCAGTACTTGTTCGTCATCGTCTATTGTAAAAATAATGGGTTGTTTGGGCATTTGACCTATTGATGATGAATGGGTATACAAAATTCAAAAGTAGTGAGGCCGGGCTTAGATTCAAGTTTTATTCGACCATTGTGCTTGTCCATAATTTGTTGCACAGTTTCAAGCCCCAGCCCTGTTCCTTTACCTACGTCTTTGGTAGTAAAGAATGGTTCAAAAATTCGGTCTTGAATTTCTTTAGGAATACCTTTTCCGGTATCTGAGATTTTAACGACTATAAATTCGCCTACTACCTCTGTCGAAAGCCTAAGCGTACCGCCATTTTCTTCCATAGCGTCTAGCGCATTGTCTATTACGTTGGTCCAAACCTGATTGAGCTCTCCCGGTGAGGCCGCTAGTTTAGGCAACTCTTCGGCCCAATGTTCTATTACTTCCACCCGGTTCTTCTTGATCTTATGGTTTAGAATAGTGAGCGTTACGCGCAGGCCTTCGTGTACATCGGTGGGCTCAAAATCGGACGACCGATCCATGTGTGAGTAGTTTTTCACGGAGTTGACCAAAGTGGAAATTCTGTTGGAGGCATCTTTTATTTCTCCTACCATCTTTTCGGTAGTAAGCACATTGTCTATCCATACCAAAACAGACGGAAACTCCTTTTCTCCGATTTCTTCTTTCACCCGGTCCAGATCCTGATCCAAAAAACCATAATCGGCCAATGTTTCTGCGAGCATATAGCAGTCGCCATAACCATTAGCCTCCAACCAGTCGGTCAAGTCATCTTCGCGTTTAGCGCGCGAAAGCATTGGCTCAGCTTTATCGATTCCCCGGGCGAGCTTTCCAAAAACTAATTCATTGACAAAGTCTATTTGGCGATTGGTCACCTCCATAGAGATAACCCGTTTAAGCTTATCGGGCACAGTGCCCAAATGCTTTTGCAGCGATTCGGCCGAACGCACAATGGCTGCTGCCGGATTGTTAAGCTCATGAGCTAGACCAGCCGAAAGTTTGCCTAGAGCCATTAGCTTTTCGCTCTGATGTTGAAACCTTGAAAAATCCCTAACCCTGTCTGTCATTAAATGCACCAATAGCTCAGTGAGCTCGTGGCACTCGCAAATGAGGTCTTTGAAGAAGGTTTTAGAAAGGTAAAATACTTTTGAATCGACCAGAGCAAAGGCATTGCCTGTAGCTGATTGCACTCTGCTGTAAGGCAATGCACCAGAAATTTCTCCGGTTGAAATTCTGGCCATCTCTCTATATTGGCCATTTACCGCCATTTTAAGCGAAACCGCTCCATCGACCATAATAAACAGCCGGTCTACTGAATCGCCACGTTTAAAAATCTGATCTCCGGCCTTAAAGGCGGTGAGCTTACCCCGCTCTACAATCCACTCAATTTGTTGGCGGGGAATATCGGAGAGTATGTTAAATGCGCAGAGTCTGTCAACTAGCTCTTGATCTTTCATGGACTAAAAACTGAGAAGTCTGGGAATTAGTTCTTTCGAACCTGAAGGTAAGTAAAGAGTATCATTAAAGCAGGTAGTACATTGGGAATAAAAAAGCTGTTCCAACCATCAGCATACTTATTGAAGGCCATGCTTAGAATGCATAATCCTTACAGGTAAAGAAGTTACTGAGTATTGAAACAGCTCTTTATTTGTAGTACAAGCCTACCAGTTCAGCCGCTTAGGTAATGAGATTACCCTCATCGTCCCATTCGGCTATGGCAGTTCTCTTGCTTTGGTCTACGCATTTGGCCAACCATTCCGGTTCATAATCTACATCGTGTTCGGCCAAGACATCGGCCGGAACGCCATCCCATACTCCGGGTGTATTGCCTTTGTAGCCCAGGTCTTTAATTCCCATCTCAGAGGTAAAGTAACCTGTTAGCGTAAGGTTTCTCATTCGCGTAAAGAATCTTTCGCCAGGCAATAGCTCGGGGGCCGTTTTGCCCGGGTAAGCAATTTGGTCACAAATGCTTTTTTGCTGTTCTTCAGTGAGCTTTTTAAACTCTGCATTATAGAGCTTATTGGAATAAGAATCGAGCCAGGCAATGCCACCACGGATAGGTAGTTGGTGGTGCGGCATATCTTTCACTATAAACTCTATAAACTCTACCACTCCGGCATCGCTGGCCGAGCCAAAGTTGGCATTGGCAGGGAGAATAATATCGCAAAGTACCGCAACTATTTCCAACTCGTGTTCATTGAGAAATACTTCGGCCAATACCTTACGGTCGTGTTCCTTTTCTTTCTCATTTCTACCATAACCAGGCAATTCAGGGGTTTTAGCCGTCTCTTCAGGTTTTTCGCCAGGAGCGCAACCGGTTACCAACAGGCCTCCGGCTACAGAACCCACCAATAATGATTTTAATGAATCTCGTCTGTCCATGGTTTAAATGTTTCTTTGTTTTACTTGTTCTACCAGATAGTCGGAAGCCCTCCAGGCCAGGGCCAAAATGGTCCAGGTTGGGTTTTTATCGGCTTGCGATACAAACGGCCCGGCATCCATCACAAATACATTCTCACAATCGTGCAATTGGTTGTATTTGTTAGTTACCGACTCTCTTTTATCATCACCCATTCGGGTGGTTCCTACTTCGTGAATAATTTCACCGGGCTTGGTAAGTCCATAATGTCGGTCAGCTCCGGGTTTTGAACCCAAAAGTATTCCGCCCGCTGCTTCAAGTACTTGCTCAAATGTATCTTGCATATGCTTGGCCTGTTTCACTTCGTGCTCTGTCCATTTATAGTGGAACTTGAGTACGGGTATTCCCCATTCATCTACCACATTGTTGTCAATTTCACAATAGTTATCGCGTTGCGGCACACTTTCACCTCTTCCGGAAACACCAAGTACTGCGCCATAGTAGCGCTTCACATCGTCTCGAAGTGAGTCGCCATAGCCTCCAATAGTACCTCCAGTAATCTTATTCAGGTCGTTGGGGTTAAAGCCAAAACCGTAGCCGGGCATACCCATGCCTCCCCATACCTCTATATGATAGCCTCTTGGGAAGTCTAGTTTTTTATCGTTGAGCCACCAGGGTGTATATACGTGCATCCCTCCCACTCCGTCTTCATTGTAAATCTTGCGATCCATGAGTTGAGGAAGAAAAGCCGATCGGCTGGCTCCGGTAGAGTCGTGTAGGTAGTGTCCTACAAGCCCGCTACTATTGCCAAGTCCGTTTTGGTGAATACTGCTTTTTGAGTTGAGTAAAATGCGTGCCGTAGAACAAGCCGAAGCAGCCATTACTACTACCCGGGCTTTCAGGTGGTACTCTTTGCGATCGAGCTTGTTGATGTAGTTTACCCCTGTGGCTTTACCTTCTTTGTTGGTTGTTACCTCTCTTACCATGGCATTGGTAAGTATCTCTACCTTTCCGCCATTCCGCTGGGCCGGAAAAATAAGGCAGGTACCTGAAGAAAAATCGGCATAGGCCGAACATGCCCGGTTGCATTGCCCACAATAGAAACAGCTACCTCTCTGATTATTTATTCGTTTGGTAAGAATGGAAAGTCTTGAAGGTATTACGGGAATACCGGCCTTTCTGGCTCCTTTTACATAATAAAGTTCGTGCAGCCTGGGCTTGGGTGGTGGCAAGAAGAAGCCATCGGGCTCATTGTGCAGATTCTCTCTGGAACCAAATACACCAATCAGCTTATCTACCTTATCATAATAAGGCTTTACATCGTCATAGCCAATGGGCCAATTATCACCGAGACCATCAATGCTTTTTCGCTTAAAGTCCAGTGGACCAAAACGTAGTGAAATCCGACCCCAGTGGTTGGTTCTTCCTCCCAACATTCTGGATCTAAACCACCTAAAATCGGTTCCCTGACCGTTGGTGAAAGGTTCTCCCTCGATGTTCCAGCCACCATAGGCCGCATCAAAATCGCCAAACGATCTTCTGTCTGAACTGGCCCCTCTTCTGGGAGATTCCCAGGGCCATCGCAGTTGAGTACGATCCTCATCTTTGGCAGGGTCAAAATGGGGTCCGGCTTCCAGCACTGCCACATCAAAACCTGCTTCTGACAGGATTTTGGTGGCCATTCCGCCTCCAGCACCGGAACCTACAATGGCCACATCGTAGGTTTTTGCTGATTCTATTATTTGCATAGCGCGTTGTTAGTTGATGAATAGTTTAAAGCAAGCCTTCAAGATAAAGAATTCAACTTTAAAACGAAGTTGGCTTAATGGAGATTGGCCATAAAAAAGTATGAACTGAACAAACCATAAGAGCAGGCACTCATTGAATACTAACGGTGGCAACCTCTCATGGAAGAATTAGAAAAAACTGAAACTATTTTCTCCCATCTGCACTGTTTAACATAGTTTTGTCCGTTCATGAAAAGAGGCCGGTTAGATCTTACTCAAGGTTCCATATTAAAAGGACTCATTGCCCTTGCCCTCCCAATTATTGGTGCAAACCTGCTACAAACAGGCTATCAATTGGTCGATGCTTTCTGGGTGGGTAAACTGGGAGCCAATGCGGTAGCTGCCGTTTCTGTCAGTTTTCCGGTAAATTTCCTGCTCATTTCACTGAGTTCAGGATTTGCCTTTGCCGGAACCATTCTGGTCGCTCAGTATGCCGGGGCCAAAAATTTTGGCATGGTCAACCATGTGGCTACTCAAACGCTCACCATGGTGGTAATCATCAGCCTTGTTCTATCCACGGTGGCTTACTTTCTGTCTCCTTCTATTCTTCATTGGCTCGGAGTCGAAGAAGTAATTTTCGAAGACGCCAACATCTTTCAACGAACCATTTTTATTGGACTGGTCTTCAACTTCGGTTTCATTATGTTCCAATCACTTATGCGGGGCATTGGCGAAGTAAGAATACCACTCTACATCAACGCAGCCACCCTTGCCATTAATTTTGTTTTAGATCCGCTATTTATCTATGGCTGGGGGCCTGTTCCGGCCTTTGGCGTAACCGGAGCAGCTGTCAGTACACTGGTTACGGTAAGCCTCTCAGCCTTTACCGGAGTGTATATTCTGTTCAAGGGTAGAACTGATTTTCAGCTTTCCTTAAAGAATTTTCAGTTCGACTTGCCCCTGTTAAAGAAGGCCTTCAGGTTGGGAGCTCCTTCTTCTGTAGAAATTTCGGCACGAGCTCTGGGGCTTACCATTATGACAGGCATAGCCGCTAAGTTTGGAACTGAAGTACTGGCCGCCTATGGAGTTGGCTCACGGCTCATAAGTTTTGTGGTCATATTTGGTCTGGGCCTGCTCCACGCCTCCTCTACATTTGTTGGCCAAAACATGGGTGCCAGACAGGTTGGCAGGGCTGAAAAGGGAGCCACTTATGCCGCATGGATTGGTTTTGGTGCCCTCACTATCATTGGCATAGTCTTTTACTTTTCGGCCGAACCCCTGGTAAGAGCTTTTCTCGACTCTACCGATGAGGTGGTTGGCATGGGGGTAGATTTCTTAAAAATAACCTCGTTGGCCTTTGGCTTTATGGGTGCCCAACTGGCCTTAGTGGGCACTTTGCGTGGTTCGGGCAACACGGTAGAATCCATGATTCTGGCCATTATTGGGATATGGATTATTCAGTTTCCATTTGCATGGATTACTTCAGAAATGGAGAGTTTTCAGGAGTTTGGGGTTTGGTGGTCTTTTCCGGTGAGTTATGTTATTCCCTGTATACTTACGGTGGCGTGGTTTAAAATGGGCCGATGGAAAAAGAAGAAACTTGTTGATTAGGCTCGGGTAAAAACGACCAATACAACTGTTTGACTCCCCTTTGTGTCTAAACTCTCAAATAAGGTCAAACAGATGAAAAAATTAATTGCAAGTACATTTTTGCTCTTGTTAGCCTTGAGCTGCGACAATAAGGGCATTCCGGTAGATCTTCCTTCCTGCATTCAGGATCAAATCAAAACTGTGGCACTCAACAGCAATGTAAGAAGCCCCGAGAGGGCATCAGTAGAAGCCTATTTATACAACGGTCAGCGGGTCTATGTTTTCAATCCGGGGTCGGGCTATGCCGACTGGCTGTACACCTTCTATAATGAAGATTGTCAGGTGGTTTGCGAAAGCGGTGGCTTTGCCGGTGTAAACACTTGCCCCGATTTTAATGAGAAAGCAGAATTTCTGGGGGTGGTTTGGAGAGACTCCAGGCCCTAATTATTCTCGTCTTCTCTCTATGCAATCGTTTGACGATTCTGCCCACAAGGCTTTGCGTAGTTATTGGAGGTTTCGCTAACTTGGCATAAACCTTTAGACTATGAACTTTAAAACTATTTGTTTTTCCATGATTGCCCTGGCTACAATGGCTTGCGGGAGCAAACAAGCAGAAGAAACAACCAACACCAGCTCAGAAAAAGAAACAGAGTGGGTTACTCTTTTCAATGGTGAAAATTTTGACGGTTGGAAAACCTATGGCAAAGACACGATGGCAACCGCCTGGTCTATTGTAGACGGTGCCATTGTTTGCAATGCCGGTGCAGGAGAAAAAAATGTGGGCTTTAGCAGCGAATCGCTGGTAACCACCTCTACCTGGGGCAACTTTGAATTCGAATTAGAATATAGAATTGCCAAAGGCGGCAACAGTGGTATTTTCTATCATGTGATTGAGGCCGATACTTTACCTTTCGACTTTATAACCGGACCGGAGTATCAGGTTTTAGACGATGAGTTTTCGCGCTCAGAAACTGAGCCCTATAAAATGGTAGCATCGAACTATGCCATGCATGCCCCTGCCGAAACCAAAAAACCTAACCCTCACATGGAATGGAACAAGGTAAAAATAGTGTACAATAATGGTCATGTAGAGCATTGGCTCAACGATGAAAAAGTACTGGAATTTGAAGAAGGATCGGAAGACTGGCTAGCCAGAAAAGCGGCCGGAAAATGGGCTAATTCTGCTACATATGCAGCTTTTAAAGAAGGAGCATTCAGCCTTCAGAACCATGGCGATGAGGTACACTATCGCAACATACGGGTACGTCCTTTAAAATAGCCTCCTTATTTGGCTTATTGGCCGGGGTTCGGTTAAAGTACTGGGGCACTCTTGCCCATTTTACCAAAAACTCTTTAGGGGTTTTGTAAAGAGCAGTACTTTTGCCGAACCCTTGTTAATTATACAGCAATGAAAGCCAGTTACTTTTATCTGGTGCATATTCAGTACCTCGGATACCGCTTCCATGGATGGGCCAAACAGCCCAACGTTAAAACCATACATTACATGATAGACCGTACCCTTACGTTCATTATGGAAAACAGATGGTTTAAAACATTGGGAGCCAGCCGAACCGATGCTATGGTTTCTTCCAACCACGGAATCTTCGAATTATTTCTAACCGAGCCTATCGAAGATGAATCTGCCTTTCTTGAGCTGTTTAACAAACACTTACCACCCGATATTAAAGTGCTGGCTATAGAAGAAACAGACAGGCACTTTAACATCATTAAAACCCCCAAGCAAAAGGAATATATCTACCTGTTTGCCTTCGGACAAAAAGCACACCCCTTCTCCTCTCCTTTTCTCTATACCTTCCCCGATGCACTGGATCTGGAATTGATGGCTGAGGGTGCTAAAATGTATGAAGGAGAACATGAGTTTAAGGCCTACACTAAAAAGCCAAAAAGTGAAACTAAAACTGTACGCACTATTGACAGCGCTGAAATAGTAGACAACACTTTTCTCACCGCCAACTTCTTTCCATCCCCTTCCTATGCCTTCAGAGTATGTGGCAAGGGCTTTATGCGCAATCAAATTCGCTACATGATGGGGCAACTGATACGCTTGGGTACGCACGAAACAGACCTGGAAGCTCATCGAAAAACCTTGCAACCGGGCTTTGATCAGCACCTCAGTCTGGTAGCTCCCTCTTCAGGCCTTATTCTTAACAATATTAAGTTTGCCTGATATGCCCAACGAAGAAGATCTTTTTCATGAACTCTCGTTTTACACCCTGACGCACCCCAACCAGGCATATTTTATCCATCAGCATATAGTAGATGCTTTTGCCGTTCAACACACCAATGAATCAACCAAAACCATAAAATTGGTTTACGGTTTATTGGGTTTGTGCCTGTATCTGGAGCATGGGTTTACAGGTAAAGAAGTGCAGAATGTCCACGTATTTTTAAGCAAAGACAAAAGCAATTGGCCACAGTTAATGCTGCCAAAATCGAAAGTGAACTTTTCTGTGAGCGAAATTTTAAAGGTAAAAGAAGGAAAAGAAAGAGATGCCGCCATTAGAAAGTGGTGTGAAACCATCTGGAAAAATCACCGGCAAAACCATGCAGCCATAACGGAATGGTTGGTAACTAGAAAAGTACTTTCTCCTTCCTAAAGCCCACCTTCTCATTAATTGAATTCAAAGCTGTAAATTCACCCTTTCGTTTTTTATGACCAGACAACGTACACCCGCTCTCGGATTCATTTTTGCAGTTGTTCTCATCGATATCATCGGCTTGGGGTTGGTTATCCCTATTTTCCCTGATTTGTTTAAAGAACTGGGCAACCTGACATATGGTGAAGCTTCAAGGGTGGGTACTCGGCTGGTAACTGTATATGCCTTAATGCAATTCATTTGTGCTCCCATTCTCGGCAGTTTGAGTGATAAGTATGGCCGGAGACCGGTATTGCTAATTGCCTTATTCGGCCTTGGAATAGACTACTTGTTCCTGGCCATGGCTCCTACCATATTGTTGTTCTTTGTGGGGCGATTTATAGCTGGCATTTGTGGAGCAAGTTTTACTACCGCTTATGCCTATATGGCCGATATCAGTCCACCCGAAAAGCGAGCTCGAAATTACGGATTACTGGGAGCTGCTTTTGCTTTGGGTTTTATTATCGGCCCGGCCATAGGCGGGTATCTCGGCAGCTATGGACTACGTACCCCCTTCTTTGTGGCAGCCGGTCTTACACTCATTAATTTTCTCTATGGCCTCTTTATACTCCCCGAATCGCTGCCAAAAGAAGAAAGAAGAGCCTTTAACTGGAAACGGGCTAACCCTTTGGGGTCGCTCCGGCAGCTAAAAAAGAACCGCATCGTTTTTGGTTTTGCTCTTGCTCTGTTTTTCTTATACATAGCCTCACACTCCGTACAATCTACCTGGTCTTATTTTGGAGCTGAACTGTTTGATTGGGAAAGCAGCGACATAGGCTTTTCACTGAGTGTGGTGGGCGTATTAGTCGCCATTGTTCAGGCTGGCCTCATAGGCAACTTAACTCTAAAATTGGGATACAAGAAAACCGTGCACCTGGGTTTATTTTTTACATGTGCCGGATTGGCCCTCTTTGCTATCACTACAACCACTACCATGCTCTATGGCTTTCTAATTGTCTACGTATTGGGAGGTTTGGCCGGGCCAACCATTCAGGCCTTTATGTCTAATCAAGTACCCCGTAACGAACAGGGAGAACTACAGGGAGGAATCACCAGTCTGATGAGTCTTGCAGCCATCTTTGGGCCTTCCATGATGGGCGAAACCTTCTATTATTTTACCAAACCAGATTATTACTTTCCCGGAGCGGCCTTTGCTCTGGGTGCATTGTTCGCTCTGATTTGCTGGCTATTAGCTTCTCGCGTACTTAAGCAAGCCAAAGAACCAAAGACTGACAAGCCATCGGCCGAATCAGTTTAAATGGCCTAAAGGTTGGTCTGAGGAGGCTACTTGAGTAAATTAGCAGCAAAAAAGGACAACATTGAATTACATACCACTCAATATCACCAGCGAAACAGCCCAACTAAAAACCGTTATTTTGGGCATTGGCACCGACCAGGGAGAGCCTTATGAGATTAATCCGGTAGCCAAAATGCATAAGCAACAAGGCACTTACCCCAAACCGGAAGATATTGAGGAGGAAATAAATGAGGCAAAACTGGCTCTGGAGAAAGCCGGTGTGGAAGTGCTTCAGCCAGACAATCTAAAAGAGAAGAAACAAATTTTCACCCGGGATATTGGTTTTGTGATTGACGACAGATTTGTGATCGCCAATATGAAAGAACCACTTCGGCAGGGAGAAATCAAAGGCATTGAACGTATTATGAGCCAGTTCAACCCCGAAAAAATAGTACGGATACCGGATGGTGCCACTATAGAAGGGGGCGATGTTCTGGTTCACGGAAACCATGTCTTTGTTGGCATTAGTAAGCGCACAAACAGAAAAGGATTTGACTACCTGAAAGATCAGTTTCCTAACAAAACCTTTCATGCACTGGAGCTTGTTGTGAGTGACGACCCCAAAGTAAATATTCTGCACCTGGACTGTGCTTTTCAGCCAGTGGGTGAAAAGTATGCTATTTTTTATGAAGAGGGCTTTGTACACAAACCCGAAATAATCTACGACCTGTTTGGCACAGATAACCTTATCCGCATCGACCAGGAAGAGAAGAACCTCATGTTCCCTAATATTTTCTCCATTGGACCAAACGATGTGTTAATAGAGAAAGGTTTTACCAGGCTCATCGCTGAACTCGAAGCCCGGGGTATCACATGCCATAAAGTGAAATACTTTGAAACCTCAAAGTTGAGCGGTTTGCTACGCTGCTCCACCCTTCCTCTGGTGAGGGTCTGAGCATAATTGCTCATTTATAATTACCTTAAACATTGGCTTGAACAGGTAACTTGGCCAAAGGTCGGACTCAATGCCATGAGCTTTCTGACATTAGCTCCAACTGCCAGGTCATAAATTAAGGTTATGTATACTATGCCCACTCTTTGGTTGGTATTATTTAGCGCTACCCTGTGCCAGGGAACCGTGCTCGGACTGGCACTGGTTGTAAAAAGCCGTAAGTCCAATAGTTACCATTGGTTAGGAGCCTTTGTACTTTGCTTCACTCTCTTGTTAGGCTACTACTTGCTGTTTTGGTTGAAAGTTACCCCGAAACTACCTACATGGCTGGGGCTTCTTCAGTACCTGACCTTATTGTTAGGACCGTTGTTATGGATGCACTTATCGGCTCAAAGTCAGTTAAAACAAAAAACTCAATGGCTTCACTTTTTACCTTTTATTCTCGCCTGTCTGTTGTTTTTGGTCTTTGCTGGCTCATCATTATGGCCCATAATGGGATTGGCACTTATTGCTTTGCAACTTCTTCAGAACCTGAGCTACAGCATTGCAATACTGCAAACTTACAAACCGAAGAACAGTGTTTATGGCTACTTGTTCCTGATATACTCTATTAGCTTTTCTATCTATTACCTATTGGTATGGACGGGCCGGCTTGTACCGGCCTATGACTATGCCGTTTCACTCAGCATGGCCATTTGCGTCTATTACATAGGGTATCAGTTTATTCAACTCCCTGCTGAACAGCGTCAAACTATTGAAAAGTATGAACACTCGGGACTCTCAGTTACCATGCGCGAGCAGCTCATAAAAAGACTTGATGAACACATGCAAAACAACTCTCCTTACTTAGATGGCCACCTGAAGCTCTCCGACCTGGCCGAATCTTTAAACTTAAGTGCCCACCACCTCTCAGAAGCAGTGAACACCATGAAGCAACAAAACTTCAACGACTATGTTAATACCTGGCGAATAGCCAAGGCCAAGCAATTGATTAAGGATTGCTATTTACAAAACCGAAATGAAAAGCTTCTGGCCATTGCCCTGGAAAGCGGCTTCAATAATAAAACCAGCTTTCTCAATGCCTTTAAAAAACATGAGGGTATATCTCCCTCTCTTTATCGCGAAAGAATAGGCAAGGCACAAAACAGGGAAAATATGATCGGATTTGCCGAATAAAACCCTCAAAGGCCCTATAATGGGCTTAAAAAAAGCATGAAAAAACTCATCATCATTCTCAGCCTGGCTGTGTCTGCTTTTGTGGCTGAAGCCCAAAATATAGATGCTTCTACATTCGATTTTTGGGAAGGCACCTGGGAACTCCATTGGACCGATGCCAACGGTCAGGCCGGTAGTGGCACCAACGTGATCAACAGAATATCCGGAGGCAAAGTGTTGCACGAAAATTTTTCGGCCACCAAAGGCCAATTGGCAGGCTTTCAGGGTACCAGCATTTCTGTGTTTAACCCCAATACTTCCACCTGGCATCAGACGTGGATGGACAATCAGGGTGGTAATCTGATTTTCACAGGCTCTGTGGAAGGTGATCGCAAAATTTTCAGCACCGCCTCCCAAACCATTAATGGCCAAACCACGCAATCAAGGATGGTCTTTTACAATTTCACTGAAGATTCCTTTACCTGGGACTGGGAAAGAACCACCGATGGAGGCAAAACCTGGACGCTCAACTGGCGGATATTCTATAAGCGTATTAAGTAAATAAAAAGAGAGGCTGTCTTTCCCGCCTATTCAAGCGTTTCAGACAGCCTCTCCATGAATCAATATAAGCAAAGACTAGTAGTCTACTCTATTTCCATCTTCATCAATAAAGTAAAGTTCTACCCTTCTGTTAAATGCCCTACCCTGTACTGTACGGTTAGAGGCCACAGGAATATCTTCACTAAAGGTTTTGGTCTCTAGCTGCTCCGGGTTCACTCCTTTATTGATAAGGTAATTGTATACTTCTGTGTACCTTCTTCGGCCAAGAGCTACGTTATATGGGTTGGTACCATAGGCATCCGTATGACCGGCTACCATTATTCTAAGGTCTCTTCTTCGTACCAATAGCTCAGCCGCCTCATCCAGTCGTTTAAAGAATTCCGACTTGATGTTATGTTTATCGAAGTCGAAGTAAACCATTGGTAGCTCAATGTTCTCAGGCGTAACAGCCGGAGGCAATGCTTCGGTTTTTTCTTCTACTACCGGTGGGTCTGGCACAACGGGGTCTTCGGCTATCACTTCAACTATCGGCTCTTCCTCTTCTTCTACCACAGGCTGAACTCCTTCGGTAGAAACCGGAGGTACAGGAACGTTGGTTGGATCCAGGTCAAAGCTGTTGATCATTTTTACATAAATCTCTTTCTCTACCCTGTCGCATCCAATATAAAAGTCTTGCTCTACATCAAATTCGTCTCTAAACAACACGCGAATAGCATGCTCCTTTTCGTAGAGTACCTCATCGTCTTTAGAAACGCTAAGCGTAAAGTCTCGCTCAATAGGCATTACCATTTTATACACTCCGTATTCGTCAGTGGTAGTGGTTAGCTCGTCACCATCTTCAGTCGTTACCTTTATTTCCGCATAGGCTACAGGCGTTTCGTTATCACAGTCGAGCAGTTTGCCCTGAAGTTGTGACTTGTTGAACATGATGATTCGGTAAATATCTACCTGTCCGTAGCCATCCGGGCGACTGGACGACAGATATGCGTTCTTACCGTAAAGTGTAAAGAAGGTGTCATCGTTAGGTAGGTTAATTGGGGCTCCCATGTTTTGGGGCTCAGAAAACTTACCCGTGGCGCTATCTAAACGAGTGGAAAAAATATCATACCCTCCCATGGAGTCGTGTCCTTGGGAAGAAAAGTAAAGGGTTCCATCCTCGGCCACAAAGGGAGCGTCTTCACGCTCAGGCGTATTAAGTTCTTCTATAAAATAAGGCTTGGTCCATGAGCCATCGGCATTCTTATGCACAATATATAGGTCAGAGTTTTCATCGTCATTGCCAAAGCTCGAGGCATAAATCATTGAGTTTCCGTTGTTATACAGAAAGGCATGAGAGTCCCACTTATTGGTGTTGATGGGCAATGGCTGCCGCTTACCCCAAGTACCATCGGCCTGTCGGTACGAAATGTAAAGGTCTTCATCCAGAAAGGTGAGCAAAGTACTGTCGCCATTTGTCAGCTGCACCGGTGCTTCATTGGCATCTCTGGCCGAGAAGCCATCTAAGGGGCGGTCTTTCTTCCACTTGTCCAAGTCGTCCATTTCAGCAGTCATCACCATCTCGTAGTTTTCACCATCATCGGCAATTTTACCGAGTCCGTCTCTTCTGGCCGTAAAGTAAATTCCCATTTGATTGGCCGTAACCACCTGAGAGTATTCGTTACCCTCTGTGTTTACATTAGGCCCCAGATTTTTAATGATAATGTCTTTTGGGTTGGACAAATACTTTCTGGCATTCTGAATTTTATTAAAAAGTGCATACCAATCAGCCTGATCAGCATCTTCCAACGAATTTACATTCAGTCTGCGCAGAGTTCTTTCTGCATCGTCTACTCGCTCGGCTACCAGATAGGCCTCGGCATAAGGAATCCAAAAGTAAGGGAGCTCTTCTGCCAATGGCAAGGCTTCTTTAAAGAGCTCAAAGGCCTTGTCCATGCGATAGCGCTTGGTATGACAAATACCAGCCAGCCACATGGCTTCATAATTTTTCTTTTTCTTGGCTAATATGGGTTCTAACTCTTGTAGAGCCACCTCCCAGTCTTCTTCAGCCATAGCTCCATACACTTTGTTCAGGTTTTGTGCCTGAAGACTCGCTATTCCGATAAGGCTGAAAATCATTAAGGTCAATAATGATCGTTTCATATTAAGGTCTGATAGTTGAATACAAAAATAACGACAGGTCAGTCGCAACGTTGATGGTAGTCGAGGATGTTCATTGCTGAACATAAGGCCAAGATATTAAAAATCTTTCATATATCGTTTAAATCAAGAAAAATGTAGTACACATGATTGGTCTATACGGAGTGCTATTTTTTGGCCTGTTTTTAACGTATGACTATGATACAGTGATAGATTGGTGTCGCCACTCTGAGCTGTAACCAAATACCTTGACCCCAAAAAACGACAGCTTTGTACCATTGCCGTTATAGACAAAGCCTGAGAAGCTCCTTCAACATGTACATGTACATCTTCCGCCCGAACAAAGGTATTTTTCTTATTCATCAGGGCAGAAACATTATTTACCCTCCCAAAAAACTGTGCTATGGCTAAGGTAGCAGGATGACGATAAATAACTTTAGGAGAGTCCATTTGTAAGAGCTTACCGTCTTCCAGATAGGCTATTCTATCGGCTATTAGCAAAGCATCCTGAACATCGTGACTCACCAATATAAGACCTATACCTTCTTTGCGCACAATGTCCGTCAGTTCCAAAAGGAGATCTTGTTTAATGATGGGGTCCAAATTGCTGAAAGGCTCATCCATTACCAGCAGTTCAGGATCATCGGCCAATGCCCTGGCCAAAGAGAGCCTTTGTTGTTGTCCGCCACTCAGTTCATGAGGCATTTTAGAAGCCAGGCTCACCAGCCCACACATTTCGAGCAACTCATTGGTTCGCTCTTGCTGAAACTGCCCGGTAAAATGTAACAGCTTGTAGCGCACATTTTCGGCAACAGTCATATTGGGCTTTACCTGAAAATCCTGAAAAACCATTTTAATTTTATCGTGGCCGGCAATCAACTGCTCTTCAGGATCTTTGAGCGGTTCGCCACGAAATACAATAGTGCCCGAATCGGGCTTAGCGAGCCCTGCAATCATACGCAGCAAAGTGCTTTTCCCGGACCCACTTCTACCAACAATAGCCAGCACTTCTTGTCCGCTCATTTCAAACGAAACATCTACCACAGCACCTAAACTTTCGCCAGGGTATTTTTTATGAAGATGCGTTATTTTGAGCATTTTAAGGGCAATAGAAAAGGCCGACCCAAAACTAATTATTCTTTCGAGACGGCCTTTCCAATTCTTTTACTTTAACCGGTCTATTGCTTGTAGGTGATTCTATAGATGCAATGATTAATGTCGTCTGAAACCAAAAGTGAGCCATCGGGCATTTCCAGCACATCTACCGGCTTGCCCCATCCCTGGTTCTTTTCTTTGTCAAGCCAGCCATCAGCAAAGATTTCGCTCTTTACCACTTTGTCGTTTTCGATTTGTACAAATCGCAATTGATATCCGATATGGCCGGCTTCCTGAGACCTGTTCCACGAACCGTGCTGGGCGACAATCAGATTGTTCTTGTATTGGGAAGGGAACATATTTCCTTGATAAAACCGGAGCCCAAGCGGAGCACTATGAGGTTCAAACTTATAGGCCGGTTCTTTGAACTGACTACGCGGAAACTTCTTACCAAACTCCGGATCGGGAATATCGCCCTGATGCCAAAAAGGAAAGCCAAAATGAATGCCTTCTTGCGGAGCATGGTTTAGTTCGCAGGCCGGTATATCGTCACCGAGCATATCTCTACCATTATCGGTAAACCACATTTCTCCGGTTTGTGGATGCCAGGTAAAACCTACGGTGTTTCTTACTCCTCTGGCATAAATTTCCATACCAGAACCATCAGGGTTCATCCGGGTAATAGTCGCATATACAGGGTTTTCATCTTCTTTGTCGCAAACATTGCAAGGAGCCCCTACAGGCACATACAACTTGCCATCAGGGCCAAAGGCAATGAATTTCCAGCCATGGTGACCATCGGTAGGGTATTCATCATAAATCACCTCCGACTTAGGCTGATTAAGGTTATTTATAATATCAGGGAATCGATGTATTCGGTTAATTTCCGCCACATATAAATCACCGTCTTTGTATGCCACTCCATTGGGCGAGTTCCAGCCGGTTACTATGGTATCTATCTTGTCTGGCACCATGTCACCATTGGTATCGGTTAGGGCATATACATTCTTCCTTCTCCGGTTGCTCACAAAGACGGTCCGTCCATCTTCGGTGCGCGCCAACGAGCGGGCGTCTACTATATTTTTGGCATAATAAGATATCTCAAAACCTTCGGGCAGGTTAATTCGCTTCAGCCTTTCGGCATATTCATTGTCAGTCTTGGTTTGAGCCTGGCCATTGCAACTTAGTAGCAGCAATAAGCAAAACGTGGCCAAAGCACTTGAACTAGGGTTAATAAAGGTACGTTTCATGGTTCACAATTTACAAAACTGTGTTCATACATAAATCATTGTTTTTATGAGTTGCTTAAATATTGAGTGAGCCGTGGCAGGTCTTTGAGTATTTTATTACCCTGCTGTTTGTTTTCTTCTACTGAAAGCTAATTTTGCGCCATGATTGCCATTAACAACCTTTCTTATTACATAGGAGACCGTCCTTTATACGATTCGGCCAACCTACACATTAAACCAAATGACAGAATTGGCCTGATTGGGTTGAATGGCAAGGGAAAATCTACTTTACTGCGCTTAATCATTGGCGACTACCAGCCCACAGCCGGAGAAATTACCAAGAGCAAAGAGTGCACCATTGGTTTCCTCAATCAGGATCTGTTGTCGTACCAGAGTGACGACAGTATTCTGAGTATTGCTATGGAGGCATTTGAGGAAGCAAACAAACTCCAGCGTAGAATAGACCAGTTGCTTCATCAAATGGAGGTGAACTATGAAGACCAGCTGGTGGAAAAGCTTGCTAAAGCTCAGGAGCAGTTTGAAGCTCTAGGAGGGTACTCTATGCAATCGGAAGCTGAGGCCATTTTAGAAGGCATTGGATTTAAAACCGAAGACTTAAAAAGACCTTTACGCGAATTTTCCGGTGGCTGGCGCATGCGGGTAATGTTGGCAAAGTTACTGCTTCAAAAGCCATCGCTGCTAATGCTCGATGAACCAACCAACCACCTGGACTTACCCTCTATTCAGTGGATTGAGAACTACCTCCGAACCTATGAGGGAGCCATTATTGTGGTATCACACGACAGGTATTTTCTTGACAATGTGGTGACCTCTATCGTAGAGGTTTCCGGCTTTAAACTCACGCAGTATAGCGGCAATTATTCCTTCTATCTGGAAGAAAAAGCGCAGCGCGAGGAGATACAGAAAAACGCCTACGAAAATCAGCAAGCACAAATAAGGCAAACCGAACGATTCATTGAGCGCTTTAGGGCTAAATCTTCAAAGGCCCGCCAGGTACAATCGCGGGTAAAGGCACTGGAACGAATGGACCTGATCGAAGACGTGGTAGATGAAAACATTACCATGAACTTTCAGTTTGGCTTTAAGCAAAAATCGGGACGCTTTATTGTTGAGCTAAACAACATATCTAAGAGTTATGGCGATTTGCAAATACTCAAAAACACCACAGCTCAGGTAGAGCGTGGAGATAAAATTGCGCTCATAGGTGCCAATGGTAAGGGAAAGTCTACCCTGCTGAGAATTATTGCCGGCACAGAAAAAATTGAAGGTCAAAGACAAGAGGGCTATAATGTAAACACTGCCTTTTATGCTCAACACCAGCTGGAATCTCTGAACATTGAAAATGAGATCATACAGGAACTGCAACAAGCCGGATCGAATAAGTCTGAAAGAGAATTGAGAGGCATACTAGGTTGTTTTCTTTTCCAGAACGAAGAAGTATTTAAAAAGATAAAAGTACTTTCTGGTGGAGAAAAGTCGCGGGTGGCTCTGGCCAAAACCCTGCTTTCTGAAGCCAACTTTCTGATGATGGATGAGCCGACCAACCACCTAGATTTCCTATCGGTTAACATTCTCATTCAAGCCCTACAGCAATATGAAGGTACGTTTGTTATTGTATCGCACGACCGCCACTTTATTTCTCAGATAGCCAATAAAATCTGGTATATAGAAGATGAGCAAATAAAGGTTTATCCGGGCACCTACGAGGAGTACGAATACTGGATGTCTCAAAGAGTTAAAGCCGAAAGCACACCAACCACTCAATCATCGGCCAAAACAGAAAAGCCTAAAACCTCAAATAAAAAGGTAAGGAACAACGAAGACGAACAACAACTGAAGAAGCTAAAGCAAAACCTGGCAGACAAAGAAGCTCAAATAGAACAACTAGAACAACAGGTAGAAGCCATTGAAGGAGAAATGGCTCTTCCGGAAGTATTCGAAAACCAGGAAGTACTAGCCGAAAAAACGGATAAGCACCAAGCGCTGAAAACATCGCTGCAGAAAGTGCAGCAAGAATGGGAATCGCTTTACCTTGAAATAGAGGCTCAGGAAGCCGATTAGGGTTTTCGGTTGAGGTAATAATTGATTCCAAGGCCAAAACCAAACACCGAAGCTTGCCGGTCTTGTGGGCTTACAGGTACAAAGTATCGATAGTGAACATCGGCTCCCACTCCAAACTGCTCGTTTATGCGATAATTTAAACCAAGTCCTGCCATGCCACTCAGGTTCCATTCACTAATGAAATCGGCCCGGCTCAGGTCTGCCTTACGAACCGAAAGAAAATTCAGGTCACCTTTCACTTTATAGTCGAAGAAGTAGTCCACTCCTACCCCTGCGAGCAAAGAAACATCGAAGCCATTCCACTGAACCACTTTGTAGCTTAACGTTGGCAATACAGAAATACCCTGCAGTGTATTGGTAAGGTTGTAGTTACCGGTGAAGTTTACATTATCCGGGTCGTAACCCAATGGTAGGTAAATGGGCAAAGACTTCCCGTTTTCTATGGAATAGGCATTGGAGGTACTACTCACTTTAAACTGACTATACCTAACCAGAGCACCCAAGGCAAGCTTTTCACTGAGATCATAAGACAGGCCGAATCCTGCACTTATGGCACCTATAGCCCGCTCTGAGCTATTGATTACATCGGAACGAAGGGATGCAACATTGGCATCTTCAATATTAAAAGCAGCCAGGTGACTACTTTCCGACTCAATATTTAAACTATTGTTACCCACATGGCCCGAGAGTATCTGCTGTCTTGCATAATTTTCCGGCTCTATTTCTACACCGGCAATAAGCTCAGAAAGCGGCCGGGTGCTTACACCCAGGTCTTTCATCCACAAAGCTCTGGTGGTTGCCAAACTAGCTCTGTATGCCTTTGGAGTAGCCATTAATACTTCTGGTAAAAAGAACTGCTCTTCCTTAGGTACACTTTCAACTTCCGTTAAATTGGAGTAATCAGCAACCAGCCTCTCTCTGTTGCGAGCTGCTACTTCTGCTCTACTGTCGCTATTTTCTGTGTCTTGCGCCTTGGGCAAGCTGGTTTTTAAATCAGCTGCGAGACCGGTACCTGCTCCACTATTTAAATCATTTTCCTGTGGTTCGTTCTTGGCAGATATATCTTCTTTTTGGCTCAGCTCCTTGGGCGTTTCAGCATTGACCACGGGACTCTCTCCCTGGTTGTATATAAAACCGGCAATAGCAAACAAGGCTATAGCTGCGGCAACTCCATAGGTCTGCCACATGAAGAATATACCTCTCTTTTTCTTTTGCTGAAGCGCCTTTTCTACCCCGGCCCACACCTGTTCTGAGGGTTGAAATTCAACCCCATCAAACATATCCTTCAGATCGTTTTCAAAACTGCCCATTACATCGACACATTTGAGTTTATCACTGTATTGGCCTCTTCTATCATCACTTTCAGCAGAGCTCTTGCTCTGGCATACTGCGATTTGGAAGTGCCTTCGGTTATTTCCATCATTTCGGCTATCTCTTTGTGCCCATAGCCTTCAATGGCAAAAAGGTTGAATACTGTTCTACAACCTACCGGTAACTTCTGCATCATGGCCATTATTTCAGTAAAGTGTAAATGCGAAATCACCAGTTCTTTCTCTACATGAAGCGGGGTTTTGTCTATATCGAGCATTGGCTGTTGATACAGCTTCTTGCGGTTGTGGTTAATGGCGGTGTTCACTACTATACGCCTTAGCCAGGTAGAAAACTGTGCTTCGTGCCTAAACGATTCAAGACTATTGAAGATCTTTATAAAGGCATCTTGAAGAATATCTTCAGCATCAGCCTGCGATTTGGCATAACGCATAGCAACAGGCATAAGTCTGGCCGCATAGCGATCGTAAAGTTCGCGTTGCGCCTTAACTTCTCCTTTAATGCACCTATTGATTAATTCTATATCCTGAATCATTAACCTTCAAGAAGATCCCCTCTTCTCGCCTTTAGACACTGTGGTATTAAAATTGGTTGTAAGAGCAATAATTAATCCTAATTTCGTTTGCTTCAACAAATGTCTTTAAAGTCTGTGAGATTTCTCTTCCTTGTGTTCGTCTTCTGCAGCCAGGGGCTTTGGGCTCAACAAAATTTGCAATACAATAACCATACTTATGACACCAACATAAGAACGGTGAGGCTAAACCCGGCAGGAAATAATGTGCAAAGCAGCATTGCCCCACCCGTAACTAAAGTTGGGCAATCGAACCTGATGTTGAGCTTTGACGACTTAAAAGAAGATGCCGATTATTACTACGTCTACTTTGTACACTGCAACGCTAATTGGGAATCTTCTAATCTAAGACCCAACATGTTTCTGAAAAACTACAATGAATTCGAAATTACAGACTTTGAATTCAGCCAGGAGGCTAAGCAACAATATGTAAATTACACGTTTACAATACCTGCTTTCGAAATATCGGGCAACTATCTGGCAGTGGTATACCGAAACCGAAACAAAAAAGACCTTGTACTCAGCCAGCGCTTTTATGTATATGAAGAAAATACTGCCGTAGGAATTTCTGTTCAACGATCCACTGAGCAAATCCACCGGGTGAACAACCAACGCATAGAGGTCTCCCTCAACTATGCCGGATTAAAGGCTGTAGACCCAAGAGAACAGTTTAAAATAGTGGTTCGGCAAAACCAACGACCAGACTTAACCCGCTACGAACTACCACCAACTTTTATCGATGAGAACGCTCAGTTTATAAGGTATCAGGGGCTAGACGAGGTATTCGATTTTCCCGGTACCAACGAATTCAGAGCCTTCGATCTGAGCACCACCACTTTTACAGGAAGAAGGGTTGACGAAATTTATATGAGTAACAGGCGTGTGGTGGCTCAATTGAGAACAGACGCCCCTTTGGCCGACACCTACCTGCAAAATCTGGACATTAATGGCCAGTACTACATACGCGATGTGGAGGGACAACCGGGAGGTATAAGTGCAGAATATGTTTACACCAACTTTAGGCTTAAGATTCCTAAATCCGATGAAAAAGTCTACGTAGTGGGCGCCTTTAATAACTGGCAAAAAAACAGTGCATCGCTCATGAAATACAACGAAGTTGAGGAGGCATATGAAGCCGAAATATTACTGAAGCAAGGATGGTATAATTACTCCTATATCCAAGAAGGAGCTAATCCATTCGGAATAGACGGTTCTTTCTTTGAAACCGAAAACCTTTACGAAGTCTTTGTTTATTTTTCACCCATGGGCGGCCGTGGCGACCGCCTGGTGGGTTATTCGCAGCTGGGCTACAACACTAGGCGGTAGCTGTTGGGGCGTTTTTCTGAAAATGATACTTCTCGGTACGCTCCAATGGATCGGCATTGGCCAAATCGAGCATTCCAAAGCCTTTGTAGGTATAGTTGCCCAGGCCACAACTGAATATAAATTCCTGCACCTCTTTTTCGGCATATAGTTTAAAAGGCAAGGTATATCCGCGCACCTCATATTTGACATCATTTTCAAAAACCGAATAGATACGCGCAAACTTCTTTTCTTTGGCCTTCATTCTTTCAATATAATCCATATCTGGCACTACCTGAAAGCGTTTGAAGCGCTCAAAATCTTTGGTAGAGTAGTTGCCGGTACGCTCTAGCCTCTGAAGGGTAGACTCATAGAGCAGATCTGAAAACTCATCGGTTTCGGGCATAATAAAGCGCTTGGAGCGCTCGTCATTAAACCTCGCCTTAAACGGAACTATGGGTGATATACAAATGAACTTGCTTTCTCCAGTCAGTTCTATTGGTTTTTCCAGCTCCGTAAACAACGGAAGCACCTGTAAATTACCAAGTTCTATTACCTCAAACTCAAAGATTTGTTCCAGAAGGTAGTCTAAAAACTCCTGCTCGGAAGCAGAAATGACCAACGTTACAAAGTTGGAATAATAATGCAGCCCATTGCGCGAAACTTTAGTTTGACCTTTCAGTCCTGAAAAATTGAAAAATTCGTAATGAATAAATTTTTCTTTCCCTCCTTTTACCAACACTCCTTTTAAGAATTGGGCTAATATGTGTTGATGATGAAACGGAAGGTAAGCTCCACGGTTTTTAAGTTTAAAAATTACCCTGACTCTCACGACACTCTACTTTAAAATACAAAACTTTCCAAGCCTAATGCATTGACATGCAACCGGTATGACCATAACTCAATGGCCTATAGGATTGTTCAGTCTGAACGAAAAAAATAAAGTGATTTATACGATCGGCCTACACATTGAAGCGGAAATGCATAATATCTCCGTCTTTCACAATGTAGTCTTTACCTTCTACCGCCATTTTACCGGCTTCTTTTACGGCCACCTCGGTTTTATACTGCTGATAGTCAGCCAGCTTAATAACCTCAGCGCGAATAAAGCCCTTCTCAAAGTCGGTATGAATAACTCCGGCAGCCTGAGGGGCCTTCCAGCCTTTGGTAATAGTCCATGCCCTTACCTCTTTCTCTCCTGCAGTAAAATAGGTAATCAGGTTTAGCAGAGAATAAGAAGCCTTAATAAGTTTATTGAGCCCCGACTCCTTCAAGCCATATTCTTCCAAAAACATGGCCTTTTCATCGGCATCTTCCAATTCTGCAATTTGAGACTCTATAGAAGCTGAAATAAGGAGCACCTCTGCGCTTTCGTCTTTCACCGCATTTTTTAGTGCTTCTACATGTTCGTTTCCGGTATGGATAGATGCTTCTTCTACATTGGCTACGTAAATAACAGGCTTAATAGTGAGCAAAGAAAGGTCTTTAACGGCAGCCAACTCATCGGCATCGGCTTCTACTGCACGTGCATTGGCACCTCCTTCTAAAGCAGCCTTAAATTTCTCAAGACCAACCAGCTCTTTCTTGGCTTTAGCATCGCCCGACTTAGCAATTTTAATCAGTCGTTGAATTTTCTTATCAATGGACTCAAGATCCTTGAGCTGTAACTCGGTATCAATAACCTCTTTATCGAAAACAGGGTCTACATTACCAGCCACATGGACTACATTATCATCTTTGAAGCAGCGGACCACATGAATAATAGCATCTACTTCTCTTATGTTGGCTAAAAACTTGTTGCCCAGCCCCTCTCCTTTACTGGCACCTTTCACCAGCCCGGCAATGTCCACAAATTCAATTACCGTAGGCAGTACTTTTTGCGGGTTCACAAGCTCTTTCAAGATTTCCAGTCGCTCATCGGGCACGGTTACTACCCCAACATTGGGTTCTATAGTACAAAATGGAAAGTTGGCCGCTTCGGCCTTTGCACTTGACAGCGCATTAAATAAGGTTGATTTACCTACGTTGGGAAGCCCAACAATTCCACATTTTAAACCCATAACTGTCTAAAGAATTGCTTGTTTTTAAATGAGCGGCAAAGATAGCAATTAATACAATCTGCACTGAATGGGCCAATAAAAAAGGGGCCGTAGCCCCTTAATTTCTTTGCATGAAGATGTATTAGTCCCAGCTGAGTTCGCTGTCATGATCTGTTTCTCCGTTAACGCTGAGCTCTTCTCTGTCGAATTGAGAAAAGTCTACATCAGGAAGCAATTCTTCTTTTACGTGACTTACAGCCTCATTCAGTGCTTCTACGAACTTCCCAAAATCTTCCTTATAGAGGAATATTTTATGTTTTTCATAGCTAAACCCATCATCTTTAAATTTTCTTTTGCTTTCCGTGATGGTCAAGTAGTAGTCGTTTGATCGAGTGGCCTTGATGTCAAAAAAATACGTTCTTTTTCCTGCCCTTACCCTCTTTGAAAAAATCTCATTCCTGTCCTTATCTTCCACTTCTCAAAGTATTTAGTCTTGGTTTCAGTTGATTTTCGAAAAATAGCTGTCCTAATATAAACCAATATTAGCTACTATTGCAAACACCGTAAAAATAAAAAGCGCAACCCATTTGTGATTCTTATGGTAAATTAAACCTTTGGCATACACGGCAAAACAGAGTTTATGCAGTTTTCATTAGAAGATATTAAGCATCTTGGTAATATAGAATTACTGGCAAGGCAGATGGTTGAGGGCTTTATTACAGGCTTGCACAAATCGCCATATCATGGGTTTTCGGTAGAATTTGCCGAGCACAGACTGTACAACACCGGGGAAAGTACCCGCCACATAGACTGGAAGTTGTATGCCAAAACGGACAGACTCTATACCAAACGTTATGAAGAAGAGACTAACCTGCGGTGCCAGTTAGTCATCGATCAGTCTTCTTCCATGTATTACCCGGAGACCAACTTTGGCAAAATGCGATTTAGCGTTTTGGCATCGGCCGCACTCACCTACCTGCTACACAAGCAGCGCGATGCTGTTGGGTTGCATACTTTTAGCAGTCAGTTGGAACTGGAAACTCCCGTCAAGTCATCGGCCTCTCATGTGCATAAACTCTTTTTAATGCTCAACGAATTGTTGAACAAGCCAAAAACCGAAAAACGGACTAACGTTGCGGCCATCTTAAATCAATTGGCTCAGAAAATTCACAGACGTTCGCTCGTGGTTATTTTTAGTGATATGTTCGACAATGAGGCCAATGAAGAGGAACTAATGGCCGCGCTGCAACACCTTAAACATAGAAAGCATGAAGTTCTGCTTTTTCACGTAACAGACCATAGAACTGAGTTGGATTTTGACTTTGAAGACCGCCCCTATGAGTTTATCGATGCAGAGACTAGTGAAAGAGTTAAACTTAACCCGGCTTCCATCAAAAAGGCTTTCCGTGAGCAAATGGACAACTATTACCATGAACTTTATCTCAAATGTGCCAAACTAAAAATTGACCTGATCACAGCCGACATCAATCAGGGATTTGACCAGATACTTAAAGCTTACTTGATAAAGCGTCAAAAAATGACTTGAATAGAATACCAATATTTAGCACATGAAAAACACACTAATACTGTTCTCCATAATTCTTCTATTGATTGCCTGCAATACTCCCTATTCAATCTCTGAATGGCAAAAAGTGCTTAAAGATAAAGGTGATGCCAAAATAGAGTTGGTAATAGAAAGTAAAAACCACTCTACCTCAAAATCGTCTGGTACAGCTGATGGAGAGTTTTTATTTCAACGACTTGGTAATTTAAAAGAAGTGGTGGAATCTTTTAATCCTGAGAAAGTGGTGGTAATTGAGAGTATACCTGATCGCTATCACTTCAACCTGAAGGTGACCAATTACCCCTCAGCCCAAATTTCTGACTTAAGCGAAGATATTTTGAATTTCATGGCTGAAAAAGCCGATTTTAAGTGGAAGATTGAAAACAGAAAACAATCGTTTTATAGTCTTGCAGTGTCGGACAGTTGTCTTCTACATCAGGCGAAAAACGTACACCCGGGAATTGATCAATTATCTTCTACACACCCCAAAAGAGTGAGGTTTATTGGTAGCCTGGATAACTTCATCTTATTTCTCGAAAAAATAGTCGATACACCAATCAGGGGGGATGTGCCCAAATTAGACTTTAAATTAGACATAGAATTACCAAACGGAGACACGGAGGCTTTATTACTTGCGCTCAAAAACACGTATGGCCTCACTCTGACCCCGGAAACCGGCCTAAACGAAGCCATCGTAATAACCTCAAACTAGAGGCAACGGAGCAGTTTACGTTATCACTAAATTTCAATACATACCGGTTGGGACTTATTTGGTCAGAGTTACTTCCAGGCTACTTCCTGCCAACGAAACCTTGCCCCCACTCTGAAGAATAGCCTTGTGTACCTTTTCGTAGATGAGGTTTTTGGTGGTTCTTCTCTTTTTAAAATCTACCACATAACGAAGGGTGTAGGTGCTCCAATTTTCATCGAAAGAGAAAGTAATCATTGGAGGAATTTGGGCCTTCTCCACATAAAGCTGCCCGGTTAGTTTATCCCACGAGGCCTGTGAGTCACGACTAAAATCACCCACCACCTCATCGAGTATTTGATTCAGCACACCTTTAAAATATTCTTGATCGCTATCAGTACGCACCGGAATTTTAATCTCGTCCCACAAAAAGGGAAAATCTCCCGAATAGTTGTAAACCGGCTCCTTGAATAAATAGCTATTGGTCAATCGCACCATTTTTCCATTGTAAAGATCACCATCTACCCAGTCGCCAATCTCCATAAGTGTAGTGCGCAATACGCCAATATCTACTACATCTCCCTTCACTCCCCCCATTTGTACGCGGTCTCCTACTTTGAAATATTTACCGGAAAGAATGACCAAAAAGCCTGCAATACTCATTATTACTTCTTGAAGGGCAAAGGCAATACCTGCTCCGGCCAAACCTACAGCCAGTGTAATGTTAGAAAGCTTGTAATTGAAAATGAGCATGCCACTGAGGGCAAAAACAACATAACCCAATAGGGTTACCAGTTTTTTAGCCTGATAGCGCGTACTCTTATCGCTTACATAGCGTGAAAGTACTCGTTTAAGAAACCTTGCCACCAGCATAACCAGGATAAAGGCTACCAGCAGCAACAAAAAGCGTTTTGCAAGAGGCTCCGAAAGCCAATTCGTAAGTTGAGACACTTCCATAGCCATAAGTTATAAAGAATTGCGAGTCTTAATAATAAAACCGGATTACTTACTTAAGTCGCATAGCGTATGATTCGACATGCTGTCACCGTTGGTAAAGGCACCGCTTGTCGCTCAAGTGGCCTAATTACATCTATATATGATTAAATAAAGTAGACCTATACGAAAAAAGGCCTCTGTTGAGGCCTTTTTTTGATGCTTTCATAATGAGTTTGGTACTACACGTGTAGCCATTCTTTCTTGGCTTCCAGCTCTTCCTGGGTTTCTCTGTAATCAGGGTCATCCACACAACAATCTACCGGACACACAGCTGCACACTGTGGTTCCTCGTGGAATCCGGTACATTCTGTACACTTGCCTGATACGATATAATAAAACTCATCTGAAATGGGCTCTTGTGGTTCGTTGGCGTCTACCACAGTGCCATCTTCCATTTCTACCTCTTTCAGGTCAGTTCCTCCGGCCCAGGTCCACTCCATTCCTCCTTCATATATCGCTGTATTGGGGCATTCAGGTTCGCATGCACCGCAGTTAATGCATTCGTCTGTAATCATTATGGCCATAGTGCTCTAATTTTATTGGTAGTCCTTAGTGCAACAATTATTTGTTGGCTAAGTTTCAGGTTTCTAAAAATATTTGCCGCAAAAGTAATAGGTAATAGTTCTCAGGCGCAAACTTAGCTTGTATTTTTGGGGCACAATTATGGAAATGAGTATAGAAAGAAGAGCAACAGCACTGGCAAATTTGGGAAATTGGTTCAAAACAATAACCCCGGAAGAGTTCTCAAACCTTTGCCAGGCGGCTATAAACCAAAACAATTGGTTCACTAAAGACAATATTCAAAAGGCCTTTAATGCCTGGGGCGAGGCTCTCACCGAAGAAAAGATCGGTCACTGGATAAAGGGCCATAATTGGTCTAAAAGCCCCAGAAAGGTTGGTCTTGTGCTAGCCGGCAATATTCCTTTAGTGGGCTTGCACGATGTACTCTCGGTAATTATAAGCGGACACAAGGCTTGTGTGAAATACTCATCGCAAGATGCTGTATTGATGAAAGCCGCATTGCAAACGCTTATTGATCTGGAACCTGAGCTAAAAAGTCAACTTGCGGAAGTTGATCGGCTAAATGATATAGAAGCTGTAATTGCTACCGGTTCGGACAATACAGCTCGGTATTTCAAACATTACTTTGCTAAACACCCTCACATTATTCGGCAAAACAGGGTATCGGTTGGCCTATTGAACGGAGAAGAAACAACCACCGATCTGCAGAACCTTGGCCTGGACATTTTTACCTACTACGGGCTTGGCTGTAGAAATGTGGCTAAGATTTATTGTCCTAAAACATTTGACCTCACTCAGTTTATTGCTGCGCAAGACACTCACGAGAATGTATTGAGTCATCACAAATACCAGAACAATTATGACTACAATAAGTCCGTGTATTTGGTAAACAAGGAACCGCATCTCGACTCGGGCTTCTTTCTTATGCGAGAGAGCTCTGAACTGGTCTCTCCCATTTCGGTGGTTTTTTACGAATCATACGCTTCTGAAGCCGAACTATCACTAAAGCTTTCAGCTCAACAAGATAAAATCCAGTGTATCGTTGCTAAAGATGGATGGTACGAAGGCAGCTTACCCTTTGGCACTGCCCAATGCCCTGAGCTGTGGGATTATGCCGATGGGGTTGATACGCTGGAGTTTTTGGCAAGCTTGTAATCCAATCCATGAACAAGGATCAACTTTATTCTATATACTTCGCTAATAGTAGGGTGTATTTTTTGAACAAGCTCCGTGAGTTTAAAGAGGGGAATAGATACACCTTTAACCTGCCTTCATTTTTATTAGGGGGAGTATATTTCTTTTACCGGAAAATGTACAAAGAGGGGGTTATTCTCTTGATTCTGATCTATACTGAACAAATTCTTTCATTGAACATAGCTACTACGTTCAACTTAACTTTTATGCATGATACCGGATATAATATCTTTATGACATTTCTGTTCGCAACTGTCTCGGGATTCATTTTCAATAGATTATACTTAGCCAAAGCAATCAAGGTAATTGACAATATCCAGATTCAGGAAGACGAGAAAGCCAAAAAATATCTCAGAAAACAAGGAGGCACTAGTATAGTCAGTGCTCTGCTGTTGGCGGTTGGGATGGTTATTTTCACCTGGCTGAACGCTACATACTTCTTATTCTGAATTTCAATAATAAAAATCCCCGGAATTTGCATCTTTAGGTATGAGCCAAAGATTTAGGAAACTCTTTTATCATCTTTTCCCTTCCCCGTTTGCCATAGCTGTTTTACTTACCGTTTTAGTTTACGGTTTGGCACTCATTTTTACTCAAAGGCCGGAAAATGCAGTATCATCTTACCCAATAAAGCTATTGGAATATTGGCAAACCGGTTTTTGGGAGCTACTGGCCTTTACCATGCAAATGGCCCTCATTCTTATTCTTGGCCATGCTATCGCTTTAACCCCTCTGTTCAACCGGCTCATTAATCTCCTTACTCGCTATTGCCACACTACAGCCACTGCTGCCATGATTGTTGGCCTGATTACAATTCTGCTCAGCTTCTTCAATTGGGGCTTGTGTTTAGTATTTGGGGCAATTTTTGCGCGAAAAGTGGCCGAAAGATCCCAAGAGCTGGGTCAGCCATTGAACTATCCGCTCATTGGGGCGGCCGGTTATGCCGGCATGATGTGCTGGCATGGCGGGCTTTCCGGGTCGGCACCACTCACCGTATCGGGTAAAAGTCATTTTTTAGTCAACCAAATCGGTGTGATAGGCATTGAGGAAACGCTCCTTTCCACAATGAATATTAGTACAAGTCTCTGCCTTATTGTGCTTATTCCCGGGTTTCTGTATCTGCTCGGACGTTTGTCGCCACATAGAACCTTTAAACTTAAAAGCCAATCTAAGAAGAGTCAAAAATTGACCACCGAAGCCGTTGGAGCCGAGAAGCTAGACCATGCCAGGTTTCCGGCCATTGGCCTGGGTTTACTCATATGTTTTATAGCCATTCGTCAGACCTGGAACACCCCTTCCGGATCGGGGTTAGGCTTTATTGACCTTAATTACATTAACTTTTTATTATTCGGCCTGGGCCTGATGATGCACGGTAGCTTTTCCAATTTCCTAACAGCCATACAAAAAGCTATTGGTGGTGCCTCGGGCATCCTTATTCAATTCCCCCTGTATGCGGGCATAATGGGCATTATGAAGTACTCGGGATTAGGAGCTGAAATCTCTTACGCCTTTGTGGCTATTTCCAACCAAACCACCCTTCCCATCTTTACCTTTATTAGTGCCGGCATTGTCAATGTGTTTGTGCCAAGTGGTGGCGGACAATGGGCTGTTCAGGGACCAATAGTGACCGAAGCAGCCGAAGCATTAGGAGTTTCTATACCTAAAATCATTATGGCTCTCTCCTATGGAGATCAGTTGACCAACATGCTCCAACCCTTCTGGGCTCTACCCCTTTTGGGCATCACTCAACTTAAAGCAAAAGATATTCTTCCTTACAGCGTTTTAGTGATGATGCTCGGAATGCTTATATTTATAAGCAACCTATTGATTTTCTGATACATGGCAAACAAATACAGACTGGAAGGCGAAGCTCCCAGGTTTTCTTTCAGAGGCATGGGAAAAATAGTGGTAGAACTATTGATTATTGTAGTGGGTATTTACCTGGCCTTTGCGCTCGATAAGTATGGAGAAAGAAAGGAGCAAAAGGCACTGGAAAAAAAGTACCTTCAGGAACTGATGGAGGAAGCTATGACCAATTTGGAAGAGCTCAGGGCCGATCAGCAAACGCGTAAGCATCAGCTTGTACTCTTTGGAAAATTACTGGAAACAGCCAATCGACAAGTAGCCGAAGACACCCTGAGAATGGCCGTAAAAGAATTGCTCATCAACCGTATTTTCTCACCGTCCGATGTGGTTTATCAGGATCTGACCAGTTCGGGCAATCTCCGCCTAATAGAGTCGGACACCATTCGTAAAACCATTATCCGATACAAGGGACGACTCGCCCGCGCCCCCATTACCGAAAATGTAGAAAGACGCCTCATCGAAGATAAACTAGAACCATACTTGCTTCAAAAACAGGTGCTTTCTTTGCTGGAGCCCATGGAGGATATGGATGAAATTAACATCTCCGAACAACAGGTGGACCGTATTATTCGGGTATTGCTCAACGACCGTCAGTTCTTGGATTTGGTATACCTCAGATACAACCGTCTCAAGCATACCATCTACTTTGAAAACCCGGTACAAAGAAGCCTTGAAATACTCATTAGCCTACTGAAGGAAGAAATTAGAGCAAAGACATAAGTTCTGCTCCAACAAATACCTCTGAGGCATACTCAATTCTTCGATTTTTGATAACTTAGCGGCCCCTAGATAGTTATCTAATAGAACTAATCATTTAAAAATATTTTTCATGGCTTTTGACATTGATATGATTAAGGCTGTTTACGAGAAGATGCCTTCTCGTATAGAAGCAGCCAGAAAATCTGTGGGTAAACCACTTACCCTGGCTGAGAAAATTTTGTATTCACACTTGTGGGATGGAAACGCTACTGAGGCATACGAGAGAGGTAAGTCTTATGTAAACTTTGCTCCTGACCGGGTGGCCATGCAAGATGCCACAGCACAAATGGCTCTTTTACAGTTTATGCAAGCTGGTAAAGCCAAAGTATCGGTACCGTCTACCGTGCATTGCGACCACCTCATTTTGGCTAAACAAGGTGCCGAAGAAGATTTAAGAAATTCACTCACTGCTTCAGGAGAAGTGTTCAACTTCCTTGAGTCTGTGTCTAATAAATATGGTATTGGCTTCTGGAAACCCGGAGCCGGAATTATTCACCAGGTTGTTTTAGAAAACTATGCATTCCCTGGAGGAATGATGATTGGAACCGACTCTCACACTGTAAACGCAGGTGGTTTGGGCATGGTAGCCATAGGTGTTGGCGGTGCCGATGCCGTAGACGTAATGGCCGGAATGCCCTGGGAGCTTAAATTCCCTAAGCTCATTGGAGTAAAACTAACCGGCAAAATGAACGGCTGGACTGCGCCAAAAGATGTAATTCTTAAAGTAGCGGGCATTCTTACCGTAAAAGGTGGTACGGGTTGCATTCTCGAATACTTTGGCGAAGGTGCCAAAAGCCTTTCAGCAACCGGAAAAGGCACCATTTGTAACATGGGTGCTGAGATTGGAGCAACCACCTCTACTTTTGGTTATGACGATTCCATGGAAAGGTATCTGCGCTCTACAGACCGGGCTGATGTGGCTGAAATGGCCAACCAGATAAGAGAGCACCTTACTGGTGACGATGAGGTATATGCCAATCCTGAACAATATTTCGATCAGGTTATAGAAATTGACCTAAGCACGCTAGAACCGCACGTAAATGGTCCTTTTACTCCGGATCGTGCCACTCCGGTTTCTAAAATGCGTGAAGAAGCCGAGAAAAACGGCTGGCCCACCAAAGTAGAATGGGGTCTTATAGGTTCATGCACCAACTCTTCTTACGAAGATCTTTCCCGGGCCTCTTCTATTGCCAAACAAGCCGTAGAAAAAGGGCTAAAGACCAAAGCAGACTTTGGTATTAACCCTGGCTCCGAGCAGGTAAGGTACACGGCAGAAAGAGACGGACTTCTGAAAATCTTTGAAGACCTGGATGCCACCATATTTACCAATGCCTGTGGCCCATGTATTGGTCAGTGGGAAAGATCAGGAGACAATACCCGAGTAAATACCATTGTGCACTCTTTTAACAGAAACTTCTCTAAGAGAGCCGATGGCAACCCTAATACCCATGCCTTTGTTACCTCACCGGAAATGGTAGCTGCTATTGCTATATCAGGCGACTTAGGCTTCAACCCCATTACCGATACTCTTACCAACGAAAAAGGCGAACAGGTTAAACTGGACCCACCAGTGGGTGAAGAGCTTCCAAGCAAAGGCTTTGCAGTAGAGGACAATGGCTATCAGGCTCCGGCAGAAGATGGCAGCAATATTGAAGTGGTTGTTCGTCCTGACTCTAAAAGACTTCAACTTCTGGAGCCTTTCAAACCTTGGGATGGTAAGAACATCACTGGCGCCAAATTACTGATTAAAGCCTTTGGTAAGTGTACAACTGACCACATTTCAATGGCTGGTCCATGGTTGAGGTTTAGAGGTCATCTGGACAATATCTCAGACAACTGCCTGATTGGTGCCGTAAATGCATTTAATAAAGAAACCAACAAGGTAAAGAACCAACTTACTGGTGAATATGGCCCGGTGCCTGCCACACAGCGACAATATAAAGCTGAGGGCATTCCTACTATTGTTGTGGGAGACCACAACTATGGAGAAGGCTCTTCTCGCGAACATGCGGCCATGGAGCCTCGTCACCTTGGTGTAAAAGCAGTATTGGTAAAATCATTTGCCCGTATTCACGAAACCAACCTTAAAAAGCAAGGTATGCTGGCACTGACTTTTGCCAACGAAGCCGACTATGATAAAGTACAGGAAGATGATACCATCAACTTCCTGGATCTGGATCAGTTTAGTGAAGGCAAGCCATTGAACATAGAATTTGTTCATGCCGATGGCAGCAAAGATGTGATTGTGGCTAACCATACCTACAACGAAGCCCAGATTGGTTGGTTCAGAGCTGGTTCTGCGCTTAACCTGATCAAGGAGCAAAACAAATAAGCCGACAAGGCCAAATTTATTTTAAAGAGGCTGTCGCGAAAGTTAGCTGAATGTCACCCTGAACTTGTTTCAGGATCTGTAAGTGATTGATTGACCATTCACCCGGGTTCTGACATAAATTCAGAGTGACGAACTCCAGCGCTTTCGCAACAGCCTTTTTTATGAACTCACCCCAAGGTTGATTCATCAATACCCTATTGTTCTTCACCCCTCATAGTCTCTCAATGAGGACTATGAGGAAAACACAACGGCAATACTTTCAGAAATATTCAGCAACCGTCCGACCGCTCAAAGCGGTGAGACGGGTAAGTAGGAATAATACTCAGCCTGAAACATTCTCTGTCGCAAACACACCCTTAATGTGCCGCATATGACAGCAACGGAAACACCTTACAATTATGACTTTTGCATAAGACCTATCAGAGGTTCCTCATTATTTTCCATTTAACACATTATAGCATGTCAAAAATTGTTACTCAAAAAATCACTCCTTACCTATGGTTCAATGACCAAGCCAGAGAAGCAGCCGACTTTTACTGCACGCTGTTCGATCGTTCCAAAGTAATATCCGATTCCGGTATGATCGTAGAGTTTGAATTAGAGAACTTAAAATTCATAGCGTTAAACGGAGGGCCAAAATTTACCTTCAATGAATCTGTTTCGTTTTTGATTCTTTGCGACAGTCAAACCGAAGTAGATCTTTTTTGGAACCGCCTTACTCAAAACGGAGGTCAGGAAAGCATGTGCGGATGGTGCAAAGACTCTTTTGGTTTATCATGGCAGGTAGTGCCAAGCCAGTTGTTGAACCTAATGAAAACCGGTACAGAAGCCCAAAGAAACCGGGTAATGCAGGCATTAATGGGCATGAAGAAAATTTTGATTCAACCGCTTGTAGAGGCCCATGAAGGATAGACAATAACTGTGGAGCAAAGGCCGAAGCCGGCAAGCACTATTAATTCACAATAAAAAACCTTAACTTACTCATATTCAATTTTTTAATCAATCTTCAACCAAATGAGAAAGTTAACGAGAATCACAATTTTTGTGCTTGCCTCCGTGGTTATCCTGGTGGTTTTAGCCTTTGCCTACCTCAACTTTACCTACCCAAAAGTGGACCCTGCCCCCGAACTCACGGTGAACCCAACACCGGAGCTTATCGCACGGGGAGAATACCTGGCCAACCATGTGGCCTTATGCATGGACTGTCACTCACAAAGAGATTTCTCCAGATATTCCGGGCCACCAACCCCAGGCACCGAAGGTGCAGGTGGCGACCGGTTCGATCAAACCATGGGCATGCCGGGAGTTTTCTATGCTAAAAACATCACTCCTTTTGGTATAAGCCGGTATACCGATGGCGAACTCTTCCGGGTTATTACCACAGGAGTTACCAAAGAAAACAAAGCCCTATTCCCCATTATGCCTTACCCTTATTATGGTCAAATGGCTGAAGACGATATTCATGCCATCATAGCCTATTTACGTAGTCTTCCACCTGTAGAAAGTCAAATCCCAGACTCTAAGGCCGATTTTCCTTTCAGCCTTATTCTAAAGACAATTCCCGTAAATGCATCACCACAACCTCGCCCTCAGAGAACCGATGAAATTGCTTATGGTAAGTATATGGCTACATTCGCAGCATGTATGGAGTGTCATACCCCAGTAGAAAAAGGGCAAATTGTTGCTGAGCAGGCTTTTAGTGGTGGACGTGAGTTTTTAATGCCTGGAGGGGTAATCATGAGAACCCCAAACATTACGCCTCATAGCACAGGTTTGGGCCAGTGGACCGAAGAAATGTTTATAGCCAAATTTAAAAACTACGAAAACAATGCCTACACACTCAGTCAGGGAGACATGAATACCATAATGCCCTGGAGCATGTATGCCGGTATGGATACGGTTGACCTTAAAGCCATTTATGCTTACCTGAAAACCGTGCCTGCCATAGAAAAAACCGTAGTCAAATATGAGCAAATGAATGACTAAGGCCGTATGCAACAGGCTAAGCCACTCATTTTCAGAGGGACTATTTTTAATCGGGTACATAAGCCTCATTTTCAAAAGCCCTAAAAACTTTTATCTTCATAGGGATTTTTAATTCTAAAAACCGCTATGATCATAGGTCTATTGAAAGAACCATCGGGTGAAAACCGAGTGGCTCTTCTACCGGAAAATGTTAAAACCCTTATCGCTCTTAATGTAGAACTCATCGTAGAGTCTCAGGCAGGTACGGCTGCCTTTACAACCGATTCTGAGTTCGAAAAGGCAGGAGCAAAAATTGGTCAGCGCAGGGATGTCCTTAGCGCTGATCTTGTTTTAGGAATTAACCCTCCTACCGACCCGGAGCTTGAAGACCTGAAAGCCGGTCAGGTTTTGATGTCTGTTTTTCAGCCATTATCTAATAAACAGCTGGTAGAAAAACTCATGTCTTTACAGATCACGAGCTTTAGCATGGACAATGTACCTAGAACCACCAGGGCACAGTCTATGGATGTGCTCTCCTCTATGGCTACCGTAGCAGGTTACAAGGCAGTGCTTTTAGCAGCCTCCAATTCTCCCCGCTTCTTCCCTATGTTTATGACTGCCGCAGGTAGCATTATTCCTTCCAAGGTATTAGTGTTAGGAGCCGGGATCGCAGGTCTTCAAGCCATTGCCACAGCTCGCAGATTAGGTGCTGTAGTGGAAGCCTTTGACGTTAGAACTGCAGCTGAAGAGGAAGTAAAAAGCTTGGGGGCCAAATTTGTGAAGGTTGAAGGTGCTACGGACGATAAATCAGCCGGAGGCTATGCCGTGGAACAATCGGAAGAATATAAAGCTAAACAGCAGGCACTGATTCAGGAACATGCCGCCAAAGCCAATATCATAATCTGTACCGCACAGATTCCGGGAAGAAAAGCCCCAGTCTTAATCACAAAAGAAACCGTTGGCAATATGGCTGAAGGCTCTGTGATTGTAGATTTAGCGGCTTCAACAGGAGGTAATTGCGAGTTGACAGAAAACGACCGAGTGGTGCAAAAACATGGCGTTACCATTATCGGTAATTCCAATTTGGCCTCCACAATGCCGCTCGATGCCAGCAAAATGTATGGCAAGAACATGGTCAACTTCCTGAAGCTGCTTATTGATGCAGAAGGAAACCTCAATCTCAATTGGGAAGACGATATTCTGGCCAATACCTGTGTGACTCATGCCGGTGAGGTGATGAGCTCACGTGTTAAAAACATCCTTTTTCAAACTGAAACCGCCTAAGACATGGAAAGCATACTACAACTGTTTGTTGAAAACAGGGAATTCATTTTTCTCATTATCGTTTCCATATTCCTCGGAATCGAAGTCATATCCAATGTTCCGGCCGTACTGCATACGCCTTTGATGTCTGGAGCCAACGCCATTCATGGAGTGGTCATTATCGGCTCCATCATCATTATGCTGGAGGCCCACCCAACTAATTATCTCGCCTTGATTCTGGGCTTTTTTGCGGTGGTACTAGGAACGCTCAATGTGGTTGGCGGTTTTGTGGTGACCAACCGAATGCTGGAAATGTTTAAGAAAAAGGAGAAGTAAAGCCATGACAGAACTTTTAGGATTATCCATTCTCGAACTCTGCTACATAGCCGCTTCGATTACCTTCATCTTGGGCTTGAAAATGCTTTCCAGCCCAGACAAAGCCAGAAAAGGAAACCTCATTGCCGCCTATGGTATGGGCATCGCCATTCTGGCCACCATTCTTTTTAAGGAAGAACTGACAGCCGATAAGTGGCTCAATTACGCACTGATTTTAGCCGGCTTGGTTGTGGGAACCGTTATTGGAACACGCATGGCATTGAAGGTGAAAATGACGGCCATGCCTCAAATGGTGTCTTTCTTTAACGGTATGGGAGGCGCCTGTGCAGCGGTTATTTCACTCGTTGAGTTCGACCATGTGATGCATGGAGGCACTATAAGTTCAGGCATGCTGGTTGTCATCCTTCTGGGGCTGATCATTGGATCCGTTTCATTTTCCGGGAGCATTATTGCCTATGGTAAACTGGAAGGGAAAATTGGGGATAAAGCCCTACCTGCTGGCCAAATACTCAATATCATTCTGCTATTGGGTATGTTGGGCATGGCCATCTTTATGGCCAATACAGCCGAGCCACAAGCCATTTACATCTACATTTTATTAGGAGTTTCCCTCCTTTATGGAGTTCTCTTTGTGATGCCGATTGGCGGAGCAGATATGCCCGTAGTCATCTCCCTGCTCAATAGCTTTACCGGTATGGCAGCTGCCTTTGGTGGTTTCCTCTATGGTAATCAGGCCATGCTTACCGGTGGTATTCTGGTGGGTTCTGCCGGAACCATCTTGACCGTACTGATGTGCAAGGCCATGAATCGTTCACTAACCAATGTCATTATCGGTTCGTTTGGAGGTGGTGGAGCTGCTGCGGCCGGTGATGGAGAGCAAGGCACCATCAAAGAGATTTCGGTGACCGATGCGGCTATCCTTTTGGCTTATGCCAATAAAGTGACAGTGGTACCTGGATATGGCTTAGCGGTAGCGCAAGCGCAGCATACTGTGCACAACCTGGAAAAGATACTCGATGATAAAGGCGTAGAAATGAACTACGCCATCCACCCAGTGGCTGGACGTATGCCTGGCCACATGAACGTACTCTTGGCTGAAGCTGACGTGCCCTACCCTAAGCTGCTGGAAATGGAAGATGCCAATGACGACATGTCTAATACTGATGTAGTGCTGGTGATTGGTGCGAATGATGTGGTGAACCCCGCAGCAGAGAATGATCCTTCAAGCCCAATCTATGGCATGCCTATTATTAAAGTGCTCAATGCCAAGAATGTGATTGTGATGAAGCGATCGATGGGTAAAGGTTATGCCGGCATTGAAAACAGCCTCTTCTTCCACGACAAAAACCGTATGCTCTTTGGCGATGCCAAAGACTCATTAGAGAAGTTGATCAGTGAGGTGAAGAGTTTGTAGGGATAGGATGTCAGAGGAGCCAAGCAGCTACCCTTCAGTCATTTCAGAGATTTAAACACTGCATTATCCAATATTACCTATGGAACAGATTTTACGAGAACCTATCGAACGATATTTAGCTGCTAAAGAATCGGATTTCGCTGGGAATGAGATTGCCAATAAGTTTCGACACGAGTTTCCAAAATTGTTAACTCAAATCGTTGCTGACACTGAGCGTTACAAAATTCAAGGATCTCCTGGACAGGGAGTTTGGACAGATAATCCCTGGATTGCAATTTTGGATAAACTAATAACGGACACTCCGCAATCAGGATATTATCCAGTGTTTATTTTTAAAGGAGATATGTCTGGAGTTTATTTATCTCTTAACCAAGGAGTAACAGCGCTTAAAGAGAATTATAAAAGTGATACAAAGAAAGTATTAAAATTAAGAGCTCAAGACTATCGAGCCAAGCTGAATTATGGAAATAATGAACTACTCAAAATTGAACTGAATTCAAGGACCACAAATGCTAAACTATACGAAGCAGGCAATATAATAGCCAGGTATTATTCAAAAGATAGTCTACCAAGCAGCGAAGTCCTAACTGAGGACGTCCTCCAATATTTGAGTTATTATGAGGAACTAACATTTAATGACACTCACCTGAATGAGGAAAAGAATCTTACCGCATTAGAAAAAAAGCAATATCGACTTCATTTCAGGATTGAAAGAAATAGCTCCATATCAAATAAGGTAAAAAAGGAAAAAGGATATACTTGTGAAGCCTGTGAATTTGAATTCAGTTCAAAATATGGAGTTTTGGGAGAGAAGTTTATTGAAGCACATCACCTCACTCCTGTTTCGACACTTGCAATCGGAAAATACCAAGTCGATATTCAAAAAGATTTTGCGGTATTATGCAGCAATTGCCATAGTATGATTCATAGATTAGAAGATTGTAGCGATTTAAAAAGCTTAAAAAGAATAATAAAAAATGCTTCTAACTTGGCCTAAATATGCAAACACAAAACAAATGATCAACGACAAACGATTCAGAGATATTGAAAACAGCCTATCCTTAAACAACAAAAACCGTATGCTTTTTGGCGATGCCAAGGATTCATTAAAGAAGTTGATCAGTGAAGTGAAGAGTCTTTGATCGTGGGTTAAAGGATTAGATGGATTTGGTTGTTATTCTAAAGTGAGGAATCTTCTAATTATACCTTTCTTTTTCATTTCCATCTTATGTTCTGCTCAAAAGCTAGACCTTGATTTCTATAAATCTTTGATCACTGCATGTGACTCCGTTGAATATTCAGAAGATGATTTTTTGGTCATTTATAATGGAGTACCAATGACTGAAAGAGATTTCAAAAAATCTCAGCGAGGTTTAAATAAGAGCAAAGAGTTTTTTCAAGTAAGTATTCTAGGAAAAGAAAAGCTGCAAAGTGCAGTCCTACATGCAAAAAAAGAAGCGTTTATTATAATTTCAGATGAAACCGTTCTGAAAGTAAAGGACCTAAAAAGTCAGATTAAAAGTATCTTGGAGGAATTTCCTAAGCCGAATGTTATTCCGGTTCATAAAACTGATCTAGGACTTCCATATCTGTTTGTCGACAAGAAAGCGATTCCACATGAAGAATTTTGGAATGTGCTTCAATCACTCAAAAAGAAGGATATTCAGGGAATTGTCAGATCATCTCGAGTCCCGTGGTGTCTCTATGGGGAAAACTCTAAAAATGGAGGTATCTTCATTACTACTCAGAATAAATAGAAACGTAAAATATGGATGAACTACAACGACAAACGATTTAGGCCTTTCGAAAACAGCCTCTTCTTCCACGACAAAAACCGTATACTTTTTGGCGATATCAAAGACTCATTAGAGAAGTTAATTAGTGAGGTGAAGAGTCTTTAGGAAGTAGGTAGTGGAAAGACCAGGTACGTATGGGTTGTATAATGATGCACTTTAATTACTCTTCTAGAATATTACGGTATAGAAATCCTATTATTAATTAAATTCAATGTTATTTTTTGAATCATAAACACTTTACAATGAAAAAACTTGTTTTAATCTTTTTACTATCTTTTGGGACTTTTTCTTTAGACGCTCAATGGACAGACAGTGGAAACAATCTTACAACTTCTGACAATGTTGGCATAGGCACTGCTAACCCTCTATCAAAACTTCAAGTAAATAGCTATACAGGCTCAGGAACCGCATATTCTCTGGGCTCAATTACTTCCTTTGCCAATAGCGGGAATATCGGATTATACCTAGGTGTTGCTAATGAAAACATAGGAGGAAGAGGCTGGGGATTTAGTGTTAGAAGTGTTGGTGTAAATTCATCCCTAGACATCATAGAAAAAGGACTTGATGGAACTAGAATATCTATTGCTAGTGGAGGTTTAGTTGGTATTGGAACTACAGCTCCATCGAAAAAGCTGGACATATACAATGCTATAGCAGAAGAATCATTTAGACTTACGACAGGTACTGATGGGCGAGTATTGACAATGAGCGGAGAGACTATCAATTTTAATCGAGCCGGTTCAAACTACATTGCTGCCAGCCACGCTTCAGGAGAACTGGTTTTTAGTACTGGCGGATCCAATATTTATGATAGTCAAATTAGAATGAGAATAAAAGCTGATGGCAGTGTTGGAATTGGAACCGGTAGCACGGGAACTCATCGCCTAGCGGTAGACGGCTCAATTGGGGCTAGAAAGGTTAAAGTAGAAGCCACAGGATGGTCAGACTTTGTATTTGAAAACGATTATTATCTAAGACCTCTCAAAGAAGTGGAGCTATTCATCTCACACCACAAGCACCTTCCTGAAATCCCAAGTGCCGAAGAAGTCAAACTTAACGGAATTGACCTTGGTCAAATGGACTCCAAACTATTACAGAAAATAGAAGAATTAACCCTTTACCTCATTGAGCAAAATAAGCAAAATCAAGCACAGCAAGTTCGAATCGAAAAACTCGAGAAAGAACTAGAAGCTCTTAAGAAAAAGTAATTCATACAACCTAAGCTCAGCGTAATTTGGATTTTGGTGAATTAAGACAGACACGTACCCTTAAAACCCTTTAGTAAAAAAAGGCCAAACAGTTATCTTATAAATGATCAACTACAACAACAAACGATTTAGAGCTATTGAAAATTTACCCAACGGGGAAGTTTCCGGAGATTTGATCTTTCATTACATTCAAGAGGGTAATCAACTCATTTTAATACCTAATAAAGGAATCAGGTTTTGAAGAAAGACTTGCCAAATAAATTAGTCACGGGCATCTTATTATTTGGCTTCATCATTACAGGCCTTGTGGACCTACTTGTCCACAGTAAAACTTCCTACTCATCCATAATGGGTATGGATACCGATAGAGTTTATTTCTATACATTCTTTTTATTGGCAATCGGTTGTTACCTTCTTTATCACAAGTGGTTTGTGGGCATTGGTTTTATATGCTTAGCAACCTTTAGCTCTTACTTTACAGAGTACATCTCTCTTCATAATTATTTTGCCTCCATAGCTGTTTACATCGGCATTATTATAGATTTCAGCATTCGAAAGAAAATGAAATGGTTGATTCCATTAGTTATTATTGGATTGTTACAAGGCCTCGCATTTCAAACCGGCTGGTTCGATTACTATATGGTCGGGTTTATGGAATTTTTAGGTCTTTCTGTGGGTTCGGTTTTCATTTTAAAAGCCATGCAAAGATGATCAACTACAACGACAAACGATTCAGGGCCATAGAGAACTCACCCAATGGCGAGGTTACGGGGGATT